>Ga0222712_10000285_pt1 | contig 70451 bp, 68 predicted proteins | sample C33_657DmetaG_FD_165043 | JGI IMG/M metagenome (GOLD analysis project Ga0222712, IMG submission 165043) | Estuarine water microbial communities from San Francisco Bay, California, United States - C33_657D | ecosystem: Environmental > Aquatic > Marine > Unclassified | place: USA: California... | reverse complement strand
TAGCAGATATTTTTTAAATCAACTACGGATATGAAAAAAGCACTTCAAAATTGAAGTGCTTTTTTCATTCTAATAGCTTATTTATTGAAATTATTTGATCTCAATGCTGTCATTCAAATCAGTGTCCACTAAAATACGACCGCAGTTTTCACAAACAATCACTTTTTTACGCAGTTTAATTTCACTTTGCTTTTGAGGAGGAATGGCATGAAAACAACCACCACAGCTATCTCTTTCTACTGGTACTACCGCTAAACCATTGCGGTAATTTTTCCTGATACGATCGTAACTCAATATCAATCGCTCATCTACATGACCTCTAGCATCAGCAGCCAATTTATTATATTGCTTTTCCTCTTTTTCTGTTTCCTTAATGATTTTTTCTAACTCTCCTTTTTTACCAGATAAATTATTTTCCTTAACCGCCACAGCTTTTTTAGCAGATTCTAGTTGTCTAGCTTTATCTCCAATCTCTTCCGTTGCATCTTTAATGTGTTTTTCACAAAGTTTAACCTCCAGCGTTTGCATTTCAATTTCTTTATTGATTGCTTCAAACTCACGATTGTTTTTTACATTATCACTTTGCTTTTCATATTTTTTTACCAATGCATCCGCCTCTTTAATCGCTTCCTTTTTTTGATTGATAAATTCCTGAATTCCGTTGATCTCTTCTTCTACACGTGTTTGACGGGCATGTAAACCTTCAATTTCGTCTTCTAGATCTTTTACTTCAATAGGTAACTCTCCCTTCAAAATTTGAATTTCATCCAGCTTACAATCAATTTTTTGCAAATTCACAAGAGCTGTTAATTTTTCTTCTACTGAGAAATCTTTTACTGAGGCCATATTTTAGTATTGTTTGAAATTTATAGTTATTGTTATTAAATTTATTTTAAACTTCCCTTTTAAGCTCCATTCGGAGATTCGGCTGCCACAAAATAGTTAACAGGATTGGTTATAACAACAGATTTTTGGACCGCGAAGGTAGGGAATTTTTCACTTAAAATATCAAATAACAGTTCAATAGTGTACTGTTCGCTCTCATAATGACCAATGTCAGCAATCACCAACTGGTCATTGGCATCAAAAAACTCATGGTATTTCACATCTCCTGTAATATAAAAATCTGCACCCTCCTGAAGGGCTTTATCAATCAAAAAACTACCCGCCCCACCACAAAGAGCAATTTTTTTAACCAGCTTATTTTTTAATGGAGTATGTCGTATTACATTGATATTGAATACTTTATGAAGTTTATTTAAAAATTCAGTTTCGGATATAGCTACCGCTAATTCACCAATTACCCCACTACCAATTTGTTTATTGACATTATTAATATTGATCAACTGATAGGCTACTTCTTCATAGGGATGAGCCTCTAGTAAAGCCTTCACAATAGCCTCTTCCATCCAGACAGGGAAAATGACCTCTATTTTACTTTCAGCCTCAGTATGAAGCTTACCAGCTGTTCCAATAAAGGGATGGGTGCCCTCTGCTCCTTTAAAAGTCCCCTCACCAGTACTGGTAAAACTACAATCACTATAATTACCCACATGACCGCCCCCAGCCTCAAAAATTGCCTCTCTTACTTTTTGTAAATGAGCAATGGGTACATAAGTCTCCAACTTCTTCAAGGTATTTTGCCTAGGAAGTAAAATTTCGCAGTTGATTAATCCAAGTTTATCAGCAATCTTTCCATTTACCCCTTCCAGTACATTATCCAAATTAGTATGGATGGCATAAATAGCTATGTCATTTTTAATTGCAGCGATGACTGCTTTCTCAACATAATTTTTACCATTTATTTTTTTTAAGCCACCGAAAATGATAGGATGATGCGCCACAATCAGATTACATTTATTTTTAACCGCTTCCAGCACTACCGCCTCTGTTGCATCTAAAGTAGTAAGGATTCCGGTACACTTCCACCCTGCACTGCCCGTTAGCAATCCGACATTATCATAATTTTCTTGCAGCCCTTTTGGAGCAATCGTTTCTAAAAAATTGGTTATATCTTGTATTTTCATTTTGTAAAGATTAATTCAATGAATACTGCCAAATTATATTCGAGCTATAAAACAAAGATGCAAAAAATAGCTGATGTAAAATACGCTTCTGCCGTTTTACAATGGGACCAAGAAACCTACCTTCCTCCTAAAGGTAATGATTTTAGAGGCCAGCAAATAGCTACGCTTAGTGAAATTGCCCACCAGCAATTTACTGATAAAAAAATGGGAGACTTATTAGAGAAGCTGAGCAGTCGGGAAGATTTAACAGCAGCCGAAAAAAGAAATATAGCATTAAGCAATGAAGATTATAAACGAAATGTAAAATTAAGTGCTGCCTTTGTCAGACAGCTGAGTGAAACGGTCAATCAATCCTATCATGCTTGGGCAAAAGCTAGAAAAGAAAATTCATTTGACAACTTTGAGCAACCCCTGAATAAACTGATTCAACTAAAAAGACAGGAAGCCGATATGCTTGGGTATGAACATCACCCCTACAACGCTTTAATGAATGATTATGATAAAGGGTTAACTGTTTCAACAGTGGACAGTCTATTCAATGAATTAAAAGCTCGATTATTGAATTTGCTTGATTTCCTAAAAAATAAAATATCAGTTGATCATTCCTTTCTTGCACAAGAATTTAATAAAGATGAGCAATGGAAATTTGGATTAGAATTATTAAAGAGAATCGGTTTTGATTTTGAAGCTGGTAGACAAGATATCAGCCTTCATCCATTTACAACAAATTTTAGTAGTAAGGACGTTAGAGTAACCACACGAATTGATGAACATGATTTTGGCAATATGACTTGGAGTTGTCTTCATGAAGGAGGTCATGCATTATATGAACAAGGTTTACCTGCCGATCAATACGGCCTTCCTTTAGGCGAGTACTGCAGTTTGAGTATCCATGAAAGTCAAAGTCGTCTTTGGGAAAACTGCATTGGAAGAGGACTTCCTTTTTGGCAACATAATTTTAAACTACTCACCAAAGCTTTTCCGAATCAATTTAAAAATATAAACATCGAAAAATTTTACAAAGGAATTAATAGGGTTTCTCCCTCTTTGATCAGAACGGAGGCAGACGAATTAACCTATCATTTTCATGTGATGATTCGATACGAAATTGAAAAAATGTTAATTGAAGGATCGATACAAACTAAAGATATTCCAGCTTGCTGGAATGAACAGTATCAAAAATATTTAGGAATAAAAGTGCCCGATGATAATCGCGGTTGCTTGCAAGATATTCATTGGAGTCATGGTAGCTTTGGTTATTTTGCTACCTATAGCCTTGGAAGCCTTTATGCAGCTCAATTGTATTCAACTATTGAAAATCAGCATCCTACTTTATCAGAAGATTTAGCCAACGGAAAAATAAATACTATTCAAGGGTGGTTACAGAAAGAGATCTATTGCAATGGCAGATATTATTCATCAGAGGAGCTCTGCAAAAAAGCAACTGGAGATACTTTACAGTCCAGCTATTTTATTGATTATGCTACTAAAAAGTTTGCTGAAATTTATGGCTAAAGATTATTTAACAAAATATCCAACCGCAAGCTCATATCCCTTCATTCCTAAACCACTGATAACCCCCACACTTTTTGCAGATATGTGAGATATTTTCCTAAAATCCTCTCTACCAAATACATTTGAAATATGAACTTCTATCACAGGAGTTTTGATAGAAGCTATGGCATCTCCTATAGCAACAGAAGTATGCGTATATCCACCTGGATTAATAATGATACCGTCATAAGAGAATCCTAAACGTTGAATTTCATTAATCAACTCACCCTCTACATTACTTTGAAAATAATCAAATTCTATTGAAGGGAATTTAGCTACTAGCTTCTCGAAAAAAACTTCGAAAGACTCCGTTCCATATATGCCCGGTTCTCTAACACCTAAAAGGTTTAAATTGGGTCCATTGATAATTGCTATTTTCATATACCTAACCCCAAGGGGTATTTAAATTAAAATAAGAACCTTTCTACACAGCACTAATTTTCACTTTCCTCTTTTATTGATTTTAGAAGAAGGGAATTATTTTTTTAATAAAGTGATAAACTCATCAAATAAATATCTACTGTCATGCGGACCAGGAGTAGCTTCTGGGTGATACTGAACAGAAAAAGCTGGTTTATTTTTCACCCTAATCCCTTCAATTGAATTGTCATTAAGATTAATATGAGTGATTTCTACCTTATCTGAAGCCTTTACCGCCTCAGGATCTACGCCAAATCCATGATTTTGGGTAGTAATCTCACTTTTACCACTCAACATATTTTTAACAGGGTGATTTAATCCCCGATGACCATGATGCATTTTAAAGGTAGGAATATCATTAGCCAAAGCAAGTAATTGATGTCCCAAACAGATTCCAAAAATTGGCATATTAGCAGCTAGTATTTGCTTAACCGTTTTTATTACAAAGTCTAAAGGTGCTGGATCACCAGGTCCGTTACTTATAAAATAACCAGTAGGGTTAAACGCTTTTAATTCATCGTAGGTTGTTGCAACATTATGCACTTTAACATAGGCTCCTCTTTCAACAAGACAAGTTAAAATATTTTTTTTAACCCCACAATCCAATACGGCCACTCTAATTGCACTAGTAGGGTCTCCCAAAAAATAAGGCTCTTTAGTGGACACAACAGAAGCAAGCTCCAAGCCATCCATAGAAGGAACCTTTGCTAGCTGTTCTTTTAATAGCTTAATATCTGAAATTTCTGATGAAATGATACAATTCATAGCCCCTTGAACACGAACATGAGCAACCAAAGCCCTGGTATCTACATTATCAATTGCCACCACTTGTTGCTTTTCAAAATAGGATTGCAAGGAATCGTCAGCAAGAAATCTAGAATATTGTTCTTCCAAATTTCTCCCAATCACGCCCTTTACCTTAACTCCAGCACTTTCTACATCCGATTCTTTTGTGCCGTAATTCCCAATATGCACATTGTTCATAATAAGGATCTGGCCATAATAGCTAGGGTCAGTAAACACTTCCTGGTAACCTGTCATTCCTGTATTAAAACATATTTCACCAGTAGTAGTTCCAATTTTCCCAAAGGAATTACCCTTAAAAACTGTTCCGTCCTGAAGTAATAAAATAGCTGGTTTAGTGGGTGTAGTAACTGTCATTATTATCTAAAAGTTTTGCAAAGAAAACAATTCAATGGGTTATTTAATAATTTTTTTTTGCACAAATCGTCCAATTGATAAAATCCGTATCAATAGCATCACAATGCAAATTAAGGGAAACACAGTCATATTTAGTCCTAACCATTGTATACAAAAAAAGCTCCGATATTAAAATCGGAGCCTTATATAAAATAGATCGTTTCAATTTATGCTTCCGCTTTTGGCTCTGTATCAGTAGCGGTATCTTCAGTCTTAACTTCGGTTGCTTCTTCAATAGATGAAGTATCAGCAGCTTTTTTCTTAACTGAGCTACGTCTAGTCTTTTTAGCTGGTTCAGCCACTGCTGTAGTACCAACACCTTTACCGTAAATTTCATTAAAGTCAACTAGTTCAATCATGGCTACTTCAGCAGCATCACCAATCCTTTGACCCAATTTGATTACACGGGTATATCCACCAGGACGACCAGCAACTTTAGGAGCTACTACTGTAAACAATTCTTTTACAGCATCTTTATCATTTAAGTAACTAAATACAATTCTATGGTTGTGCATAATGGACTCCTTACTTGCAGTATCCTTAGTTTTGGTAATCAATGGCTCAATGTAAGTACGCAAAGCCTTTGCTTTTGCAAGGGTGGTAGTGATTCGCTTGTGCATAATCAACTGGCAACCCAAGTTCATTAAAAGTGCTTTTCTGTGAGAAGCCGTTCTGCTTAAATTATTATTCTTATTTCCGTGACGCATGACCTGTTGTTTTTATTCACCTATACCGTGTCAGGATTTATAGGCTACTTAGTGTTAATAATTAATCAATTATACTGTGAAAATTCAAGAACAAATTACCGATAGGCAACTGTTGCTAATTTTCAAATAGTTTACTCATCATCTAATTTCAACTTACTCAAATCCATTCCAAAACCAAGACCTCTTTCATTCAAAACTTGCTCAATTTCACTTAATGATTTTTGACCAAAATTTCTGAATTTCATTAGATCTTCTTGCTCATATTGAACTAATTCACTTAATGAATTGATTTTAGCTGCTTTTAGGCAATTGAAAGCACGAACGGATAGATCTAAGTCCTCTAATGGAGTTTTCAACACTTTACGTAATTGTAAAGTTTGTTCGTCCACTAAATCTTCTTTCTTATCTTCTTTTGTATCAAAAGTGATGTTTTCATCAGTGATGATCATCAAATGTTGAATCAAAATACGGCTAGCTTGTTTAACCGCTTCTTCTGGATGAATGGTACCATCAGTGATTACTTCCATAATCAACTTTTCAAAATCGGTACGCTGTTCAACACGAGTATTTTCGATAGTATATCTTACATTTTTTATCGGAGTATAGATTGCATCTACAGCAATATAACCGAAATGAGAATTTTTCTCCTTGTTATCTTCTGCAGGAACGTAACCACGTCCTTTTCCGATGGTAATTTCGATATCCAGTTTTGCACTGCTATCCATTACACAAAGAATTAATTCAGGATTCATTACTTCAAATGTCGGAGATGCTTCTCCAATCATCGCTGCAGTGAATTCAGTTTTATTTTTTAAAGAAAGAGTGATTTTTTCAGTTCCTACTTCATGTTCAACTTTCTTTTTAAAACGAACTTGCTTTAGGTTTAAGATAATTTCAGTAACATCTTCAGTAATACCTTTGATAGTAGCAAACTCATGATCTGCACCAACAATATTAATACCGATGATTGCATACCCTTCTAAAGAGTTAAGCAATACACGACGCAATGCATTACCAATGGTAACACCATAACCTGGTTCAAGTGGACGAAATTCGAATTGAGCTTCAAAGTCATTTGCTTTCTGAAGTACAATTTTATCGGGCTTAACAAAATTTAAAATGGCCATTTGTATTTTGTTGTTTTTATTTTAAATAATAAATATGTTACCTTTTTTAGTAACACAGATAAAAATTAATGTGTCACTTTTTTTCAAGTTTGACTTTTGAGTCCTCCCTTGAGAAATGTCAATCTCAGAGAATTGAAGCTTTTATTACTTGCTATACAATTCCACAATCAATTGTTCCTTGATATTTTCAGGAACATTTTCTCTTTCAGGATAAGCTAAAAAAGTTCCTTTTAGCTCAGTCTCATTGAAATCAATCCAGCTAAACTTAGCATTTTTACCACGAACATTTCCAGTGATAGCTGTATTCACTGCACTCTTATTCTTTAAACCAACGGTTTCACCTGGTTTCATAGAGTAAGAAGGAACGTTGACAACTTCACCATTTACGGTAATATGTTTGTGACTCACTAATTGACGAGCAGCTTGACGGCTAGGAGCAATTCCCATACGAAAAACTGTATTGTCCAAACGAGCTTCCAATAATTTAATCAAATTTTCACCGGTAACACCTTTACGACGAGCAGCCTCATCAAATGTTTTGCGAAATTGTTTTTCCAACAAACCATAAGTGTACTTCGCCTTTTGCTTTTCACGTAACTGTAGGGCATATTCGCCTAAAGTTTTACGCTTACGGTTAGCACCGTGCATTCCCGGAGGGTTACTATTTTTAGTTAACCACTTTCCATTTCCAGTGATAGGTTCTCCGAAAATTCTGGAGATTTTTGTTTTGGGGCCTGTGTAACGAGCCATAATTTTAAGTTGATTTTTTAGTTTCAGTACAACATCGTAAAAATCTAAAATTTGATGAGGTACCCAATAGTGATAAAATGTAATTATTATAATAAATCCTGCTCCCCTTTTGGGAATCAGAATAGCTTATACTCTTCTTTTCTTGGGAGGACGACAACCATTATGTGGTAAAGGAGTAACGTCTTTAATCATATTGATTTCGATACCTGATTGTGATAGGGACCTGATAGCTCCTTCACGACCAGAACCTGGACCTTTTACAAAAACATCTACTCTTTTTAATCCAGCATCCATTGCAACTTTTGCTGCATCTGAAGCTGCCATTTGAGCTGCATAAGGCGTATTCTTTTTACTACCTCTGAAACCCATTTTACCAGCACTAGCCCAAGCAATAACTTGTCCTTGCTTGTTAGTTAAACTAATAATAATGTTGTTGAAACTTGCTGTTATATGAGCATCGCCATAAGCGTCTACTTTAACAACTCTTTTTTTTGCTGCTGCTTTTCCACCTGCTTTTCCGCCTGATGTTTTGCCGCCTTGTGCTTTTGCCATAATTAATTAAATAGGTAATCTTAAAAAAATAAAATCGTTTTGCCTAAGCTCAACGAAACTGAACAAACCCTCCTGCTGACTTAAAAGCGATCCGGCGTTGGTTCATAAAATACAAGTCTATAAAAAATGATTACCAGGTAATTACCTAGTAATCATTCAATTATTTCTTAGCTACTTTTTTCTTTCCAGCAACTGTCTTACGCTTACCCTTACGAGTACGGCTGTTAGTACGAGTACGCTGTCCACGCAATGGTAAACCCTTACGATGACGTAAACCACGGTAACAAGCAATATCAAGCAAACGCTTAATATTCATCTGAACTTCACTACGTAAAGCACCTTCTGTTTTGAACTCATTGTTAATTACATTACGAATAGCAGTCTGTTCGTCATCATTCCACTCATTCACTTTTTTATCAAAGCTAATTCCAGCTTTGCTTAAAATATACTGAGCAGTTGAGCGACCTATTCCAAATATGTAGGTAAGTCCTATTTCGCCTCTTTTATTTTTTGGTAAATCTATACCGGCAATACGAGCCATAATTCTGATGATTTGTTAGTATGTTGAATAATGTAATGACTTAGGTCATTGACAATTTAAAATTGACCGATTCTATCCTTGTCTTTGTTTAAAACGTGGATTTTTTTTATTGATTACAAACAAGACACCTTTTCTTCTTACGATCTTGCAATCAACACTTCTTTTTTTAATTGAAGCTTTAACCTTCATGTTATTTCTTTTTATTAATTAGTAATCAGTTTTAAAATACTACTTCAGGACAAAGATTTACTTATACCTGAAAATAATTCTTCCCCTAGTAAGATCGTATGGACTCATCTCCACGCCTACCTTATCACCAGGTAATATTCTAATGTAATGCATTCTCATTTTTCCGGAAATAGTAGCTAAAATTTCATGTCCATTTTCAAGCTTAACCTTGAACATAGCATTACTAAGTGCTTCTAAAATTGTACCATCTTGTTTAATGAGTGCCTGCTTAGCCATATTTTTGGAGCGCAAAGATAAGTGGATTAATTTAATTATTAATAAAAAAATCAGCTATTTACCGATTGGACCCAGTTTTTAGGGACAAAATGCTATATTTTAAGTGAAAACTAACTCAATTTGCCCCAATTTTTGACAAATTACTACTGGGAAATACCCAAAAAATCAGCTTAGCGCATCAAAAAGACGGTTTAAATCACCTCCTCATTGCTATTCGTATTTAAAAAAAGTCCTGGCTAAATCCGATCGCTATATGTTCTGCTTTACCTTAAATATTTAAATTTCCTACTAAAACCTATCAGTTTTCAGCCATAAGACGCTTCATTCAACCATACTTTAGTCATTTCATGAAAATGATTTTGTAACTGATGTACACTTAGTGAATGCATAATATGTCTTCTCTCATCGCGGTACCAAATTTCCATTTTGGAAAAATTGTCTCTATCAGGAAAAAATAGCCTAAAAGCACCCTTTAAATATTTCACAGAACCGTCTTTATTCTCCTCCTTAGTAAATTTTAAACTCATCAGTTCTTTATCATCCAAAGGAATGGCCGTTAATTGCCTAGTTTCAAACCAAAATTCCTGGACACCAGTATCTAAACATACCTGCTTTTCATCGGTGTTTAAGTTGGTAACCTCACCTCTGCAAGTATCCCCTTCATTATCTGCCAATAGAAAGTCCCCCAGTTTAATTTCCTGAAATTTAATCATATAGCAAATTTTTAGTGTTTCTAAATATAATCAATTTTTATCAAAATCCAATGTCTACTAAGAAGGACAATCAGGAAGATTTTTTAAAAGCTATTCATTATCAATAATTAAGATTTAAATTTACTCTTTAAAAAAATGCAGTCGTTACTCATGGTAATCATTCACCCCTTTCTTTGATTATCCTTAAAATACTAACCACTACTAATAGACATTTAGAATTATGAAGAGTTTTTTACGCAGATATGCTCCAGGCTGGGTCAAGGTGATTTTAAAAAAAGCCTTATTTAAAATATATCAGCTTATTGAATCATTTTACCGTTTACCCGTAGATAAATATGATTTTCAAACAACGGAGTTAATTCGCAAACAGTTAAAAAAAGATGCAAACTGTATCGATATTGGCGCCAATTTAGGACATATCCTAATGGAGATAGTTGACGCGGCTCCCAAAGGAAAACACTTTGCCTTTGAACCCATTCCTAATTTATACGAATCGCTAAAAAATAGATTTTCAAAAAATACAACCGTTTTTAATTGTGCACTTTCTTCTGAAAAAGGAAGTACCACCTTTAATTATTATCCTGGCAGACCAGCAGTAAGTGGCTTTCGTGAAAGAAATAACCAAATTGGTCAGGAACCTATTCTTTTAAATGTTCAGGTTGAGAAACTAGATGATCTGATACCTGAAGAGCTAAAAATTGATCTTATTAAAATTGACGTAGAAGGGGCAGAACTTGGAGTACTGCAGGGAGCAAAAAAAATATTGAAAAAAAATAAGCCGCTTGTTTTATTTGAATTTGGATTAGGTGGTGCTGATGTCTATGGAACAAAACCCGAAGATATTTTTCAACTTTTTTCAGAATGTGGTTTAGGCATTTCAACCATTGAATATTTTAATGCAAAGAAAGCACCCTTTTCAAAAGAAGAATTTGATGGACAGTTTTACAAAAACTATAATTTCTTTTTTATCGCTTTCCCCTACTAAAAGTTTACAGACTAATTAATTTGACCCGCATCGGACTCATATCAGATACACACCATTTGCTTGACCCTAGTGTTTTTGAACATTTTAAAAACTGTGATCAGATATGGCACGCTGGAGATTTTGGAACAATTGCCATTGCTAATCAACTCAATTCCTTTCGACCAATGAAAGGAGTATTTGGAAATATTGATGGAAATGATATTCGATCTGTTTATCCAGAACAAACTGTTTTTATGTGTGAGCAGGTGAAAGTAATGATGCGACATATAGGAGGTTACCCACCTAAATACAACCCCGAAACAAAAAAAGAAATTTTAATTCATCAGCCACAATTATTTATCAGTGGGCATTCTCATATTTTAAAAGTCATGTATGATGACAAACTAAATTGCCTTCATATGAACCCTGGTGCTGCTGGAAAACAAGGTTGGCATAAAGTTAGGACATTGATCCGCTTCGCAATCGATGGGAAAGAAATGAAGGATTGCGAGGTTATAGAAATCGAAGGGAAATCCCGGTGAGTCACTCGGATTGACTCACCGGCTAGGAAGCTAATTCTTCCAATCTGCTATAAATATATTGGTATCTCTTGTTCCCCCGTTATTTCTATTGCTACAAAAAACTATTTTTTTTCCATCGGGAGTGAACATTGGAAAAGCATCAAAACCTTTATCGCGACTTATTTTTTCAATACCTTTTCCATCTAAATCAGCCAAGTACATATTGAAAGGAAAGCCTCTCTTATACTCGTGATTACTGCAAAAAATAATATGCTGACCATCGGGAGTAAAGTTAGGCGCCCAATTAGCTTGTTCCAAAAACGTAATTTGATGCGCATTCGTTCCATCCGCATTAGCAATCCATACCTCCATGTGAGTAGGTGCAACTAAATTCTCTGCCAACAGCTCTTTGTATTCTTTTATTTCAGCCTCGGTGGTTGGTCTACTTGCTCTCCATAATATTTTTTTACCGTCTGGACTAAACCATGCGCCTCCATCGTAACCTAACATATTGGTTATCCTTTTAACATTATTTCCATTCAAATCCATTGTATATAAATCAAGATCTCCATCACGCATAGACGTAAATAGAATTTTATCCCCCTTAGGTGATATAGTTGCTTCCGCATCATAACCTTTTGTATTAGTCAATTGCTTTACAATTTTTCCATTCAAATCTGCCTTGAAAATATCAAAGCTTTCGTAGATAGGCCAGATATACTTATTGCCATATTTAGTCCGGTCAGGTACAGGTGGACATTCCTTACCACCCAGATGAGTGGAGCCGTACAAAATATGTTTGTTATCTGGAAAAAAATAGGCACAAGTAGTTCTACCCTCTCCTGTACTTACTAACTTAGGTTCAAATTTATCTTCAGGTTTCTGAGGGATTTTTCCCATCCAAATTTGATCACATAATATACCTTCCTTTGGATTTGCTTTTTGAAAAATAAGCCACTTACCATCGAAACTAACATAGGCCTCTGCATTGTCACCCCCAAAAGTTAGTTGACGAATATTGTCAAAATGCGTTTCTCCAGGAAAAAGTATAGTATCCTTATTCACAGATAATTCCCCAAAATCTAGCCGTTTTGAAACTGTTAATTCCCCTTTCTCAAGGGCATTAGAAGTAGAACCAATCAATAAAACAATCAACAACAAAAAGGAAGTTCTAATCATATTAAATTTTTAAGCGGCAAAGTTAAACCTAGCCAATAATAAATTTGTCAGACTTTTGTCAATAAAATCTATGTAAGCACTTAATTTTGCATCCTATCTTTAAAACTATGACCAAGTTGAATTTTTACTGCATTTGCGCCATCGTTTTACTCATTAGTTCCTGCAATCATTCTGCAGAAAAAACTAACCCACCTTTACCTGAAAAAGAAAAAGAGCTCAGAGATCAAGTAACTCAATTTCCAGACTCTACTTTAACTAGGGAAAATCTTATTCAATATTTTAGAGAAAATGGTAATTATGACCAAGCGCTACTTGAAACCGATATTGCCATTAAAACAGATTCTTTGAATGATCGCTTTCAGGACATAAAAGCAACTTTACACTTCGAAAACGGCGATACGCTGCAAGCAGTGCAATGTTTTGAAAGAGCTATTGCTATCAATCCAAAAATAGAATACATTATTTCCCTTGGATCTCTTTATGCGGAAATAAAAAATCCAAAAGCCTTATTCCTTGCAGATGCCTTATTATCGGCAAAGGGTTATCGTGCAGAAACTCAGGCCCTATTCATAAAGGGGTTATACTTTAGTTATACTGAAGAAAAACAAAAAGCCATAAGTTATTTCAATAAATGCCTTGAAATAGATTATCGCAATATGATGGCTTATAGAGAAAAAGCAATCTGCTTTTATGATCTAAGCCAATATCAATTGGCACTGGATGTCATGAAAAGTGCAGTGAAAATTCAGAATACCTTTGATGAGGGATATTACTGGATGGGCAGATGTTATGAAAAATTAGACAAAAGAAAAGAAGCAATTGAAAACTACCAGTTAGCTTTGCAAATAGATCCCAATTACATAGAAGCGAAAGATGCTTTAAAAAGATTTGGAATTAACTAATTACCCAATTGAAATCGGTAGGCTTTCAATAACTTAATTTTTTAATGATTTAAAAAGTGGTAACCCATTGAATTGCATTGTTAAATAAATTATTCATACCCATTCGAAAAAATATCATTCATTTAACTATTAAATAATCAATACCATGGCCATTATTGCACCATCCTTACTTTCTGCTAATTTCTTACAATTAAAAGATGACTGTGACATGCTCAATAAAAGCCAGGCTGACTGGTTTCATTTGGATGTAATGGATGGAAGATTTGTTCCCAATATAAGTTTTGGGCCTATGCTGGTAGAATTTTTCAGAAAAGCTACTACCAAAATATGCGATGTTCATTTAATGATTGAGGAACCAGGAAATTATGCAGAAGCTTTTAAAAAAGCAGGCGCAGATATTTTAACTGTTCACATAGAAGCTTGCCCACATTTACACCGAAATATTCAGCAAATTAAAAGTCTAGGTATGCAGGCCGGTGTAGCTGTTAATCCCCATACCCCCATCTCCTTATTGAAAGATGTTTTAAAAGATATAGATCTGGTTTGTTTAATGAGTGTAAATCCAGGTTTCGGAGGTCAATTGTTTATTCCTAATACAGTACAAAAAATAAAACAATTGAGAACAATGATTGATGAACAATCACTCAACGTGAAAATTGAAATTGATGGAGGAGTAACAGAACAAAACGCTCAACAAATTATAGATGCCGGTGCGGATGTGTTGGTAGCAGGAAGTACAGTGTTTAAATCTTCTGATCCGATTGCTACAATAGCGAATTTAAAAGCGATGTAAAAAAAGGGTAAGGTGAAAATCACCTTACCCTAGCAGAATATTAAAAATAACTTAAGTTAGTTTTAGGCGTCAATGTGAGCAAGGTTTCATACATTAATTCAATGGTATTTTCTATATCACTCTTATGCAACATCTCCACCGTAGTATGCATATATCTCAATGGTATTGAAATGAGAACCGAAGGACATCCATCATTAGCATAAGCAAAAGCATCTGTATCTGTTCCGGTACTTCTACTAGCCGTATTTAATTGTACGGAGATTTTATTTTTTTCCGCTACCGACTGAACTACCTGTAAAAATTTATTATGAACCGCAGGACCATAAGTTAGGGAAGGCCCTTTCCCACATGCAATATCTCCTTGAATCATCTTATTAATCATCGGAGTAGAAGTGTCATGGGTTACATCAGTAATAATAGCCGCATCTGGCTTTATTCTACGTGCAATCATTTCGGCACCACGCAATCCAATCTCTTCCTGCACAGCGTTTACTATATACAATCCAAAAGGCAATTTCTTTTTATTTTGTTTTAAAAGCCTAGCTACCTCAGCTATCATAAAACCGCCTACCCTATTATCAAAAGCACGTCCTACCAAATAATCATAAGCCATTTCTTCATAACCAGCCTCGTAGGTAGCTACCGCACCTATGTGAATTCCCAAAGCCTCCACTTCTTTTTTATTCCTTGCACCACAATCTAAAAATAAGTTGTCTACTTTAGGATTAGTCTCCTTTTCAGCATTTGCCATTCTAGTATGAATAGCGGGCCATCCAAAAACTGCTTTTACCGGACCCTTTTTTCCATGAATCCATACCCTCATCGAAGGGGCAATTTGATGATCCACTCCCCCATTTCGCTTTAAATAAATTAATCCCTCGGCAGTAATGTAATTTACAAACCAACTTATTTCATCAGCATGCGCTTCTATCACTACTTTAAAAGAAGCCGTAGGATTAATTACGCCCACAGCTGTACCATAAGGATCTGTAAAAAAAGAATCGGTATAGGGTTTTATATAATCTATCCACATTTTTTGTCCACTCGTTTCAAAACCAGTTGGAGAAGGATTATTAATATAATTCTTTAAAAAAGAATAAGACTCCTTAGTAATTAAACTTTTAACTGCCTTCGTTTTTGCCATGAAATTTATTTTTTTGTAAAATTAACTAATGTAATCTTAAAAGTAACCAATTAAATCGATGAAGTATTCAGCCTAAATTAATTTTCTCAATGTTCAAAAAACCTAGAAAAACCAGTCAAAATTGCAGAAAAAAACATTAAGCCATCTACACCAAAGTAATAAAAAAGGTACCCTCTTTTTTGTAAGGATAAAATATACATTATCAAAGTAATCAAGCCAATCAAGGAAAGTGAAATAAAATAAGCTATCCCAATTCCTTTCTCCAACATAAAATAATTAACACTGAGGTAGGCGGTAAAAATAAAAATAATCAAAATATGAATCAACAAGGGATTAAAAACCGTTGCCATACTATGCAATCCCCTAATCTTATCAATAGCCGCATCTCGACTATCGAAGATGATACAGAGTAGCAACATAAATAAAAGCCGATGAATGAAAAGTAAGCTTACCAGGGGTTTCATTGACCATAGCGTTACCTGTAATGGAATGATGGTAGTAATGATAGTCCATGCCAATGCAAGTAATATCGTTTTTAAAATGCCTAAATTTTTAATCCAATCTAAATTTTTAAACGGTAGTATTGGCAATAGATACAAAACAAATAAAACAACCGCAATGGCTAGGTTAGTGAAAACCAAATTTAGCTGGAAATAACAAAACAATGTGCCTACTAAAGCCGATATAAATACTATTATTGAACTCCTAGCACCATCAAAAAGTGACCGAAGCGTAATAGAAGACAATGAATACCTACTAATCAACCAGTAAGCATTATAGCCGCACAATGTTGCAAAAAAAATAAAACCTAGAAGATACGGTTTAAAAGAAGTTCCGGCTAATAGCCCTGTTTGAAAACTTAGTGCTGATGCACATAAGGCAATAAAAATAGAATGAGAAAGTATAAAATAAAATAGTCTCCTCATTATTGAACCACATAATAAATAGGGGCGGTCGTAACCTTATTACTTTTGTTTTTCGCAAAATCCGCAATATAAATTTCATAGACCAATGTGTCAACTTTTGGTCGTGGCCGAGTGGATCCTCTCAAAACATCAAAAACATTGATTCGGATTTCTGCCTGAAAATTTTTAGTGGTCACCGATTGTATATCAGGCATAACAAATGAATCTATCCGATTAATTAATAAATTTTTTATATAAACATAGGAAGTGTCTTTCCCAGTTTTAAACCCCAAATCCCCCTCCGAATCAGTTACAGAAAGTGTAATTATTGGAATCTCAGGACTTCCAAGAGTTACCCCGCTAGGTACTCTATTAGGACTAACTGATACAAATTTTATTTGGGGAGCGGTTGTATATTTATCTTTACTACAACTTACCGCTAGCAAACTAATGATGAAAATGATAATTGTGTTCCGCATCTTTGTAGATTATTTATCAAATTTAGTAATAGAAATTGAATACAACTGTTAAAAATATAATCAACCAAAATAAAGTGTTTACCGTAAAAGAGGAGAATTTCACTCCCCTTGCACTGGCTATTTTTCAATTTCAACACCAATTCAGCCCAATTTATAGGCAGTACTGCGACCTATTAAAAATTGATCCCTTACAAATAGACGAAATTGAAAAGATCCCCTTTTTACCTATCCGATTTTTTAAGTCACACCAGGTAATGACTACTGATTTTACACCGGCCATTACCTTCGAGAGTAGCGGAACTAGCCAAACAGTCAATAGCAAGCATTTTGTAAAGGAAATTTCCCTGTATTCAAGAAGTTTTAATGAAACTTTTCGGTTGTTTTATGGAGATCCATCCCAATGGTGTATTATCGCATTACTTCCCTCTTATTTAGAAAGAAATAATTCATCGCTCGTGATGATGGCCGATGAACTCATCCAACAAAGTGGTCACCCCAAAAGCGGTTTTTATTTAAATGAGTGGAACCAACTAAATACGACTTTACAAGCACTAGAATTAGCGCAACAAAAAACAATGCTAATTGGAGTGACCTTTGCCCTACTCGATTTTGCTGAAAAATTTCCACAACCACTTCATCATACCACGATAATGGAAACAGGTGGCATGAAAGGACGAAGGGAAGAAATTACTAGAGGACAAGTGCATGAAATATTATGTAAACAATTTGGTGTAGAAAAAATACATTCCGAGTATGGAATGACTGAATTATTAAGCCAGGCCTATTCTAAGGGTGAGGGCATATTTAATTGTCCTCCTTGGATGAAGGTATTAATAAGAGAAGAAGATGATCCATTTGCAATTCAATCCTCTAAAGAGGATCGAATCATTCGTGGGGCCATTAATTGTATTGATCTAGCAAATATTTATTCCTGCTCATTCCTTGCAACTGAAGATGCTGGAAAGCTCTACCCAGACGGCAGTTTTGAGCTATTGGGAAGATTAGACAATACTGATATCAGGGGTTGTAGTTTATTGACTGTATAAACAAACCCCAATAAAGATTTGAGCTTAAAAAATATTGAATAATAAATTGAAAAGACCAATCATCAAATGAATAACTATTCTATCCGAAAAATTGAACCAACCGATAATGAAGCGCTGGCAAAAATTATAAGAGATGCACTAACTGAATTTAAAGCCAATAAACCCGGCACCGTATATTTTGATGATAGTACCGATCATTTATATGAATTATTTAAACAGGAGAAAGGAATTTACCAGGTAGCAATATATAATAACCATCTAGTAGGTGGTAGTGGAATTATTCACACAACAGGATTAGATATTGACACCTGCGAATTGGTAAAACTATACCTATCTCCAGCTGCAAGAGGAAAAGGAATTGGTAAAGCACTCATGCAAAAATGTCTTGATGAAGCAAAAAATGCAGGATATAAAAAAGTGTATTTAGAAACAATGCCAGAATTAATTTCTGCCATTCCTATGTATGAACAATTTGGATTTTCCTATCTACCAGGTCCGCTTGGAAACAGTGGCCACACTGGCTGTGATATCTGGATGATTAAATTACTATAAATCTTTTCAAAAAAAGGTTTTGTTCAATTGAAGTTAGAATGAATTAATTAGCCATTTGGACCTCATAAACAGGACTAAATAAATACACTTTGCCAGTTGCAATTTCAACACATTTAATTCGCTTTCTTATTTTTTCAGCTTTTTTAAATTCACGCCCACCCTTTATTTTAAAAATAGCCCCTAAGGGTAATGCCTCTATTAAAAGTACCCCTTCTATTTTTTTATCATACTGATGCAATACTCTCAACAAATAAGTATCCGCACAACTGGTGGCAGCCGGATTTTGCAATGTTTTATACAAAGCTTTTTGAATATCTTGGGGGAAAATATTTTTTAATAAAAATTGAGCCAATAGCTTACTAAATTCATTCTTCCATTCCTGACCATGAGCGGATACTCGATGTCCGAAACGCTCATAAGTAAATAGATGTGCCAATTCGTGGAGAAGGGTAATCAAAAATGAATACTTATTTAGAGTACCATTAACACTAATCCGATGATTTTTATCAGCAAGTGAATTTCTGTAATCCCCTAAAATCGATTTTCGTTCACGCGTAATAGTGAGTTGAACCTTATACTGTAGTAAATATTGAGAGACCTCTTCAAAACTTCCTTCTGGAAGATAATCCTTTAGTTGATGTAAAGGGGCTTCCTGCTTAGCCATTTTTTTTTCTATTCAATTTAGTAATTACTGCCACTTCCACTCCAAGATAGAGCAGGTATAAAAACATGGCGGAAAAAACAGAGACCTTACTAACACTATTGCCTGCAATCAACCTATAAACAATCACAACAGAAATAGTCACAAACATTTTAATTAGCATCCCTCCCATTACACTTCTCACAAAAACGTTGGGGTTGCTATTTTCCAATGCCTTTCTTTGCATAATAAAAGTAAGTAGACTTAATAAAAAGAAGATACCATTAGCGATGTTTAAAATTGTAAAATCAATTCCCCATTGGGCTAAAATGCCTCTTATTGCATACAATACTAAAATCGTAAGGGTAAATACTAAAAAGAGAGGAGAAATTATTTTTATTTGAGGACTCATGTTACCCACAAAGATATTTTAAAGATTTATTTATTCACCACATTACCCAATTCTTTATTTAATCCAACCACACTAGCTCCAGTATGGCAGCTTCCATTAAATCTTGCAGTAGGCTCAATTTGAAGTTTTGAAGCAAAAATATCTCCTTCAACATCACATTTTCCAAGTAGCTGTAGCAATTCCTTGATTTTTAAATTCCCTTTCACCTTTCCGAATATATCTGCATGAACCGCATTAATATTCCCCTTCACCATGCCTTCAGCTCCTATAAAAATTTTAGCATTTGCAGTAAGATTACCATTGAGGGTTCCATCTATACGAATATCTCCCTCGCTTTTAATATCACCATTTATTGTAGTTCCGGCAGCTATTATGGTGGTACTAGCAATAGTTGTTTCCATGTTGGATAAATTGAATTTTGACTTAAACATAAGGAATCATTTAATTTATTAAATTGAATTAAAGTTGAAACTTTAATATATAATTAATCAGTAATATTATCTATTTTAGGTAATTCAAGTTTATTGGTGTCCAACTCTGTGACTTTACCATCCAGTACCTTTTTTAGGTGGTCGAAATATTGCTGTCTGAATTTTAGTTCATTTTCAATAGAATCTGTTCTAATCTTCAATTTTCGAAAATCTCTAACTTGTCGAGCATCACCATAACCAACCCCTGGCAGATAATATTTGATAGGGGTAAAAACAATCAGCGCAACCGTTAAAACGGTTAGTAAAACAAAAGTGCTGCTTAACACAATATAAACGCTCAATCGGCTTAACCGAAACTTGACCACTTCTTCATAAGTGTCCTCATTCATTACCACTAATCGGTAGCGATTTCTTAAACGTTTTAGTGTGTTATTGGCATCTATTTTGCCCATGGTTGATTATTGGATGTTAAAAATAAGGAACCTAACGGCAATATCAGTACTAATTCCTAAAAATATACGATATTTAACCGCTTTATAATAATTAGTGATATACATGTCTAAAAGGATCTTTTTACTGGTTTTCCTACTTTGCACTACCTGCAGGTTCTTAAATACAATTGAAGCTCAAGTCCCTACTTGGACCATTGATTTGTTAGGAAAAGAAAAAAAACCAGAGCAGTTTCAAGATAGAAAATTGGGATCTGAAAAAATGGCAGAAAAGAAATTTACTCCATTGAGACATTTTTTTCAAAACAATTTTACCCACTACAATTATTATTACAACACTAATAATAAAATTAAAATAGTAATTGAAAGGGCTAAAGAAGCACAAAAAGATGACTATAATAGCTTATTAAGTTATTACCCCTATTCGCTTGAAAATACGGCGATCCAAAAAACTGAACTAGACTCGGCATTATTAAAATCAACTGCTGGAATTTTATTACATGATCTTAGAAATGATTGGATAGATAATATGTACTTATTGATGGGAAAGGCTTTTTACTTCAGAAAAGATTTTGATTCTGCAGCGGCAACTTTTCAATTTATCAACTATAATTTATTTCCTAGAAAAAAAAATGAAGAAGACGATAGGATTGTGGGTACCAGTAATGCGTCAACAAAAAGCAGGATAAGTATTGCAAATAATGAATCTACTTCTCTCTTAAAAAGTATAACCACCCTTCCTCCTAGTAGAAATGATGCCTTGATATGGATGGCTCGTACTTTTATTGAACAAGATGAATTAGGTGAAGCAGCAAGTTTAATTAATACGTTACAAAATGATCCTAACCTACCCAATCGACTAAAAGATGATCTTGAAGAAGTAAATGCCTATTGGTTTTACAAACAAAATGTTTATGACAGCACCGCGTTTCATCTTGAAAAATCTTTAAGCAACGCTGAAACTAAACAAGATAGAGCAAGATCAGAATTTCTTTTAGCCCAACTATATGAATTAACTAATCAATATAGCAAGGCATCCCATTTTTATTCGAGCGTATCCGCTCATACAGTTGTACCGTTAATGGACATCTATGCCCGACTTAACAAAGCCAAATTACTAAAGGGTACCAATACCAATGAGCTTAATAACAGTATCAATCAGCTCTTGAAAATGGCCAAAAAAGATAAATTCGAAAAATTTAGAGATATACTTTACTATTCTGCAGCAGAATTGGCTTTACAAAAAAAAGATACCACTGCCTCCATAAAATACTTTAACAAAAGTATTCAATTCAATCAATCTAATTCATCACATAAAAACAAAGCCTTTCTTCAATTAGCTGATATCGCCTACCAACAAAAAATTTATAAAAAAGCTTACGAATATTATGATAGTTTACAACTGAATGATACTTCTCTCGCAGAACGACTAGATATTATTAAAACTAAAAAAAACGCTCTTGCTAAAATAGTTGAAAAAATAATTATCATCGAACGAGAAGATAGTTTGCAAAACATTGCAGCAATGAATCAGTTGGACAGAACTGCTCTAATAAAAAAAATAGTAAAGCGATTACGTAAGGATCAAGGATTAAAAGAAGAGACCGATATGGGAGGGGCTTTGATGAGCTTCGATAATCCAATTGATAATAAAAAAAATGAACCTATAGACCTTTTTTTAGATGGAAATAAAGGTGAATGGTACTTTTATAATAGTTCATTAAAATCAAAAGGACTGACTGATTTTAAAAGAAAATGGGGATCAAGAAAAAATACGGATAACTGGCGTAGAAAAAATGCTATCGAAACAGCAGTAAATAACTCTAACCAATCACTCACTAACAATATTACTCCAAATGAGATTGATAAAGCTGCTGACCCTAGCTTATCTATTGGAAGTACAAATAAAAACCCTAAAGATACTACGCTACAAAAAGAGCTTAGCTACGAAGCTTTGCTAGCAAATATTCCACTTACTATTGAAAGTATGAATGCTAGTAATAACTTACTCGCAAATAATTTGTACGAGTTAGCACAACTTTATCAACAAGAACTAGAAGACTTTGAGCAAGCTATAATACAATATGAATTATCATTAAAACGTTATCCCGATTCATTATACAAGGGTGAATTATATCTAGGCCTTTACTTTTGCTATTCCAAATTAGGCAGGGAAGATAAGGCGGCACAATATAAACAATTACTAACTCAAAAATTTGCTGGAAGTCGATCAGAAATACTAGTAAACAACCCTGCCTCGATCAGTTCGAATTCAAAAAATATTGAGGGAACTAATCAGTACAACAAAATATACAACCTTTTTATCGAAGGTAGATTTGAAGAAGCAGTTTCAGAAAAGCAAAAAGCAGATAGTGTTTATGGAAATAATTTATGGACTCCACAACTACTTTATATAGAAGCAGTTTTCTACATCAAACAAAGAAAAGACAGTATCGCCATTGACGTACTTACAAAAATAAATAAACTATATCCCCAATCGAATCTAGCCCAAAAGACCACTACATTGATTGATGTAGTAAAAAGAAGAAGCAGTATTGAAGAATATCTTTCTAAACTCGAAATCACCAGGGTACCGGATGAGGTATTAGAAAAAAACAATAAAAACCTAATACTCTCAACTAAGGATTCGGTTAATCAAAAAATAAGTTCAAAGGCATACCCTGCTAAGGATAGCGTTAATTTAAATGTTAGTGCTGCTAAAGACAGTATTGAAAATGTAAACGTAGCTGGATCCAAATACCTTTTTAATGCAGAAGGCCCTCATTCAGTAATAATGATTTTAAATAAGGTAGATGGTACCTATATAAATGAGTCGAAAAACTCATTAGATCGATATGTTCGAAGCAACTTCTACAATCAATCTATTACCGTAACAAAAGATGCTATTGATAAAGACAATATCATTTTTGTATTTTCTGATTTTACCAACATTCAAGTTGCTTACGAATTTTTATTAAAAATTAAAAAAGCAAGTTTAGAAGAATTGTCTTGGTTGCCTAGCAGTAAATATTCTTTTTTACCAATTTCTGGGGGAAATCTAGTAGTATTAAAAACAAATAAAGATATTGCAGACTATATGAGTTGGCTGAAAAAAAATTACCCTGTTAAGTTGTAATTTTACCTAGGTAAATTGAAAATAGCATTAGCAATTAAAATAGACCTTCTTTCTATTTCAACAATAAAAAAAAATTAGATGAAAGACTCAGTAAGGATTTTATGGAGGGTATTTTTTGGAGGGGTATTATTAGTGATTTTACTATTTACCCTTGCCAATTTTGGTGCCTTTGGAAAAATGCCCTCTTTAAAGGATTTAGAAAATCCTGAGGCAGACCTTGCCAGTGAAGTTTATTCTACTGATGGAAAATTAATGGGAAAATATTATGCTGAAAATAGAAGTGAAATAAAATACAACCAAATTTCTCCTAACATCATACATGCTTTGGTAGCTACTGAAGATCAAAATTTTTATGACCATTCTGGTATTGATGCAAAAGCTGTTGCAAGAGCTATTTTAAAATTAGGTACTGCAGGTGGAGGGAGTCCAATTACTCAACAACTTGCAAAAATGATGTTGGGACAAGGAAGAGGAAATGTTTTTACTAGGGGTCTCCAAAAAATAAAAGAGTGGATCATCGCTGTAAAACTTGAAAGAAATTTTACCAAGGAAGAAATCATCACACTTTATCTGAACAGGGCTCCGTGGGGAAATAATTATGGTATTAGGAATGCAGCTAAAACTTACTTTCAAAAAGAGCCCATTGAACTAGAAATTGAAGAAGCCGCTGTATTAGTAGGTATGCTCAAAGGATTTGGTTATGAACCTATCAGACATCCTATTGCTGCCTTAAATCGCAGAAATACAGTAATTGAAAGAATGGTAGATTGTAAACAGGAATATTTAACTGAAGCTCAAGCTACCAAACTAAAAGCAAAACCCCTCATCACTAATTACAAAAAAGCGGATGACAACGTCGGTATAGCTCCCTATTTCAGATCTGCTCTTTCAGAATCAATGAAGGAATGGTGTAAAACACATAAAAATCCTGCAACTGGAGAATTCTATGATTTGTACAGAGATGGACTAAAAATATACACTACGATCGACTCAAGAATGCAGCAGTATGCAGAAGAATCCGTAGTGCAACAAATGCCAGTGATTCAGAGAAAACTGGATAACCTAATGAAAAATAATGGTGACAGAATGTGGAAGGTAAGGGAGAACATTATTGAAAATGCAATGAAAAATAGTGGTCGATGGAAAGCGATGGCAGAAGATGAAATTTCGCCAGAACTAATAAGGAAATCATTTTTGATTCCAGTAAAGATGAAAGTCTTTGCTTGGAATGCAGCGCGGGAATTGGATACAATAATGACTCCAAGGGATTCTATAAAATATCACAAACAAATGATGCAAACATCTTTTGTAGCAATGGATCCTAAAACAGGTGAGGTAAAATGTTGGATTGGAGGTATCGATTTTAAATGGTTTAAATACGACCACGTAACTGCCAGCAGGCAAGTAGGTTCAACCATTAAACCACTTATCTATGCATTGGCAGTTCAAGATGCAGGATATAATCCATCTACCATAATAGAAGGAGGTCCCGTTCAATATGGTAAAGATTTCCGAACCTTTGAAGGAGGTGGTGGCACATTAGCCAACTGTCTCGCCTTTTCGAAAAACACCGCTGCAGTTAGAATGACTAATTTATTGGGAGTAAAGAGAATAATTGATTTTGCAAAGAGTGCAGGCATCACTGCTAATCTTCCCCCCTTCGCTTCCCTTGCGTTAGGTGCAGCTGAAATTCCTCTACTTCAAATGCTACAGGCTTACACCATGTTTCCTAATAAAGGATTTAACACGGAACCAATATTTATTTCAAGAGTGGAAGATAAGAATGGAAATGTACTGGAAGAATTTCCCCAGATTACTAGTAAGCAAATTATTAGTGATCAAGATGCATTTACCATGATCAAATTAATGCAAGGTGTCGTTCAAATTGGTACCGGTAGATCACTTAATAATTACGATATACCTGCAGAAAAAGCAGGAAAAACCGGAACGACCAACGATAATACCGATGGTTGGTTTATAGGATATACACCCGAATTATTAGCCGGTACCTGGGTAGGTTGTGATGATCCTTTTATCCGAATTTATTCAGGAACCAGTGGTGGTAATGAAATGGCGCTTCCAAAATGGGGCTATTTTATGAAAAAAGTTTATGCAGATAGAACACTTCCTTATGGAAAGAACTTATTCTTTGAGGAACCCGCTAATATGGCTAATGACCCCATTTATGCGGATGAACAATTTGCAAACATTGTCAATCAGGGAGACAGTAACAATTTATCACAAGACCAAGGAAATGGTGATGCAATCGACTTCTTTAATGAACCAGCATCAGAGATACCAATTGAAAGCCAACTTTCTAAAGGAAAGCCTGATACGAATTCAAAAAATAAAATTCCAGCCAACACTTTACCCAATAAGACGGAAGATAAAAAAGTAGGGAAAACACTACTACCTCCTCCTCAACCAGCCGATAAAAATAAAACCCCTTCACCTATAAGTAATAAGCAAATACCAAAAAAAGGAAATAAATAATTGTATTCCGTTAAACAATAGGATAGCAAATTGAAAGGATAACCTCATAAGTTTACACCTTAAAAAAAACGGAGAGAGTAATTATTTTGAATTTTTCTACTCACATTTGCATAAGTAATAAAAGAGACGAATGAAAAACTTGATAGAAGAACTTACCTGGAGAGGAATGATACAGGATATAATGCCTGGAACGAATGAACAATTAAACAAAGAAATGACCACTGGCTACATTGGATTTGATCCAACTGCTGACAGTTTGCATATTGGAAATTTAGTTCCTATAATTCTGTTGATTCATCTTCAAAAATGTGGACATAAACCGATTGCATTAGTTGGAGGAGCTACAGGTATGGTAGGTGATCCTAGCGGAAAAAGTGAAGAAAGAAATCTATTGAGTGAAGATATTTTGAACCACAATGTTTCTAAAGTAAAATTACAGCTAGAAAAATTTTTAAACTTTGATCCATCTCTGCCTAACTCAGCTGAAATGGTTAATAATTACGACTGGTTTAAACAAATTAGTTTTTTAGATTTCATAAGAGATACAGGCAAACATATTACTGTCAACTACATGATGAGCAAGGACAGTGTGCGTAAAAGACTGGAGAGTGATAACGGAATGAGCTTTACTGAATTTACATACCAGCTTGTACAGGGCTATGATTATTACTGGCTTAATAAAAACAAAGGCTGTAAGTTACAAATGGGTGGAAGTGATCAATGGGGAAATATTGTAACCGGCACTGAGCTCATTCGTAGAAAAAGTAGCGCAGAAGCCTTTGCATTTACTTGTCCACTTATTACCAAGGCAGATGGTGGAAAATTTGGTAAATCAGAAAAAGGGAATGTTTGGCTAGATACTACCAAAACGTCTCCCTATCAATTCTACCAATTTTGGCTCAATGCAGCTGATGCAGATGCAATTAAGTATATCAAAATATTTACTTTTTTACCAAAAGAAGAAATTGATTCATTGATTGAACAACATACGGGCAATGAACATCAAAGAATACTACAAAAAAGACTTGCAGAAGAAGTGACTTGTTTTGTTCACAGCAGATTGGAATATGAATTTGCAGTAAAAGCTTCGGAAATACTCTTCAATAATGATACTGCTGAAATACTACAACAACTCAACGAAGAACAATTACTGCAGGTGATGGAAGGTATTCCTACGGTAACCTATTCTCTATCAGACCTACAAAAGGGAGTAGATATTGTAAGTTTTTTAGCAGACACCAATATATTTACAAGTAAAGGTGAAGCTAGAAAAATGGTTCAAGGAGGAGGAATAAATATTAACAAAATTAAAGTAGAATCTATTGAACTCATTATAAACGAAAGCTTTCTGCTAAATGCTAAGTATTTGCTTGTTCAAAAAGGCAAGAAAAATTATACACTAGTAAAGATGGCTTAACTTAGTTTTTACTTTAAAAGAAAGTAATTGTATTAATGCTCACTAAATTCGTTTTGTAATAAATCGTTATCAATAATAAATATTGAATAATTGATAAAATATATTTCCTAAGTTTGAGTTAATTATCCAGTATGACTAAATTAGAAATAAAATTTTTATCTGGTCCACAGAGTAGGTGGAAAGAATTAACCTTCACGATCAGCGTTTTATTTGAATTCATCAAAGGATTTAGAGCACTTCACTTTATAGGTCCTTGTGTTACTATTTTTGGCTCTGCAAGATTTGTAAATGGTCATCCTTATTATGAAAAAACCGAAGAGCTAGCAGGTAAAATTGCGCAACTTGGTTTTACTATTTTAACAGGAGGTGGACCTGGTATCATGGAAGCTGCCAACAAAGGTGCTCAAGAAGTTGGAGGAAGAAGTGTTGGATGCAATATTAAACTTCCACACGAACAAAAACCAAATCCCTATTTAGATAAATGGGTGAATATTAAGTATTTCTTTGTTAGAAAAGTTTTATTAGTAAAATACTCTTTCGCATTTGTTGTAATGCCTGGTGGATTTGGCACCTTGGATGAATTTTTTGAGGCCCTTACGCTCATTCAAACCAAAATGATTGATGAGTTTCCAATTGTAATTTTTGATAAAGAATTTCATCAAAAACTCAATGAACATATAGAGCTGATGAGAAAATCAGGAACCATATCTGATCAAGATAAGCAACTGTTTTTATTTACAGACTCCATTGACGAAGCGGTTGAGTATATAAAAATAAGTGTTGAAAAATTCAACCTACAACCTGAAAAACCTTACCAACCTTTTGGATGGTTGTTGGAGCAAAGATTTAAAAAATAAGTTAATAAAATAAAAAAATATTCTCATGGGCATATGGAACCAGGTGGCACAATACTTATATCTAAAGAAGAAAAATCCTAACACCCCTAATTCGCAGTTTGTAAAATATATGCATGGCATCAACAGAATATCCATCTTGCTATTTCTAGTGGCAATGGTAATTCTTGCTATCAAATTATTAAGAAAGTAATTTTACACTTGAATAATTGGCTCTTCAATGAAGAGCAGTGTTTATGCATGCAAAAAATGATAGATACTTTTTGCAGCATTGGCAGATGCATTTCCACCCTGACTCAATAAATTCTTTAGCGCAATGTAATCATCCCTTAGTTGCGACTGTTTATCTTCATTGTACAGAATTTTTTTTAACTCGCTTGAAAGATTTTTTTCTGTTAGCTGCTCTTGAATCAATTCTTTTACCACTTCTTTTTTCATTATCAGGTTAACCAAACAAATATATTGGATGGTAATCAGCCACTTTGCAATTTGAAAAGATAGGGCACTTCCTTTATAACAAACTACTTCAGGAACACCAAATAAAGCAGTTTCAAGCGTAGCAGTGCCACTGGTGACAAGGGCTGCTTTTGCAACGCGCAACAAGGGATAAGTTTGATTAATCACCGAAGAAACATTTTCATAAGGAGATAACAATGCTTGATAAAAATCATCTTCAATGCCAGGCGCTTTTGCCACTACAAAATGATAATCAGGGAAATGCTTTGCTACCGATAGCATGATAGGTAATTTAGTCAGTATTTCTTGCTTTCTACTCCCAGGCAATACTGCAATAATAGGCTGGTTGATTGAGGATTCCGAAGAACTTATGATATTGATATTGACCGCCGTTTCCAAAACAGTATTACTTTCTTTGAAATCATCCACTACCTTTACTAATGGGTGACCTACATACTCCACATCTAAACCCCATTTTTTATAAAAATCCTTTTCAAAAGGCAAAATGACCAGCATTTTATCTACATTTTTTTTGATTCCCCTCACCCTAGATTCCTTCCATGCCCACACCTGAGGCGATATATAATATATCACCATTAGACCATTTTTTTTGGCCCAGGATGCTATCCTTAAATTAAAACCAGGATAATCGATCAACACCAACACATCGGGTTGATATTGAGTAATGTCCTTTTTGCAATCACTAAGATTTCGAAAAATAGTCCGAAGGTTTTTCAATACTTCAACAAATCCCATAAAAGCCAATTCAGCATAATGCTTCACCAAGGTAGCCCCGGCCTCCTGCATTTTTTCTCCTCCCCAACAACGTATTTGGGCAGTACCGTCTAAGGCTTTTAACTCCTTAATAAGATTACTTCCATGTAAATCGCCACTTGCCTCACCTGCTATTATATAATATTTCATCGTATGCTAATATTCCATGCAATTTAACTGAATTGATCAAAGCAGACCAAAAAATGCTAAATCTCAAAAACCTCCTAAGTAAGCGCATAGAAAAAAAGAATGATTAATACGTCAGTTCAACTTTTTTGTACCACTCACATCAAAATTCATGCATAATTTATAGTACATATAATAAAATTATATAATATTAAATAAAAGTTCCATATATATTGATAACAATAAAATAAACTTAACTTTGCAAATCTTCAATAAAAAAAGATTATATGCTTAAAATAACCTTTTACAAAAGGTTTAAATAACAACTTTTAAATGTACTTAAAGTAGTATTTAGCTTAAGCGAAACAATTTAAAACGAAGCGATGAGTAACAAAACACTGATAAACAAAGTATCGGCATTTAAAACCGCAGAAAAACTAAAAGACGCAGATATCTATCCGTTTTTTCGTCCACTACAGTCAGACCAAGATACCGAAGTTATTATTGATGGTAAACGAGTACTGATGTTTGGGTCAAACAGCTACCTTGGGCTCACCAATCACCCATTTGTAAAAGAAGCAGCAAAAAAGGCCATTGACAAATACGGAAGTGGTTGTGCAGGCTCTCGTTTTTTGAACGGAACATTAGATTTACACTTAGAACTAGAAGAAGCTTTAGCCCAATTTGTTGGAAAAGAATCTGCACTAGTATTTAGTACTGGTTACCAAGTAAACGTAGGGGTAATATCGGCGCTTGGCGGAAGGAATGATTTTTTATTTTCCGATGAACTTAATCACGCTTGCATCATTGATGGGGCCCGTCTTTCGTTTTCAAAATTATATAAATATGGACATGGCGACATGGCTCATCTAGAAAAATTACTAGCCAGTGTTCCAATCGAATCCTTTAAAATAATTGCAACGGATGGTATTTTTAGTATGGAAGGTGATATTACCAAACTAAATGAAATTACAGAATTAGCAAAAAAATACAATGCCACCGTATTTGTGGATGATGCGCATTCATTGGGCGTATTAGGTCCTCAAGGTCAGGGTACCGCAGCACATTTCAATATTACCCACAAGGTAGATTTGATTATGGGTACTTTTAGCAAATCACTGGCTTCTATTGGCGGATTTATTGCTGCGGATAAAGTAGTGGTTGAATACCTAAAACACCATGCTCGCTCACTTATCTTTAGTGCTAGTATTTCACCAGCAGCTGCAGCAAGTGCCCTTGCCTCTCTTACTGTTCTAAAAGAAGAGCCTCAAAGAATTGAAAAACTTTGGACCAATACCAATTATGCACTGAGCCTTTTAGCAAAAGCTGGATTTGACATTGGTAAAACTGAATCTCCCATTATTCCCATTTTTGTAAGAGATAATGAAAAGACTTTCTTAATGGCGAAAATGCTGATGGATGAGGGTATTTTTGTTAACCCTGTTGTGTCGCCTGCTGTTCATAGTGATGCTTCAATGATTCGCTTTTCTTTAATGTCTACCCACTCTTTAAAACAGATTGATTATGCTGTTGAAAAAATAAAAAAAGTTGCTTTCAAATTGAAAGTTCCTCTTTTAAATCAAGAAAGGGCATGATCACTGTAAAACAGGTTGAAACAAAAGCGGAATTAGCTGCTTTCATTGATTTTCCTCATACCTTATTTGAAGGAGATAAAAATTATGTACCTGAATTACACATTGCTCAAAGAGATGTTTTAACTCCAGGTAAACACCCTTTCCATGACCACTCTAGCATTCAATGTTTTCTAGCTTATGAAAATGGCAAAATAAAAGGAAGAATTGCTGCCATACAAAATAATAATCACAACAAATTTGTTGACAAAACAGATGGCTTTTTTGGGTTTCTAGATTTATACAATGATGAAGAGGTTGCGGAAAAATTAATTACTGAAGCAAAGAAATGGTTAATTAGTAAAGGACTAAATACCATTATTGGTCCAGTTAATCCAACCACCAATGACCCGTCGGGTTTGTTGGTAGAGGGTTTTGACTCCCCTGCTGTGGCAATGATGACCTACAACAAACCTTATTATCTTGACCTTTTGACAACAAATGGTTTTACAAAAAAATTCGATTTACTTGCCTACGACCTTCCAACACAATCTGTAGACAAAAGGACGCTTCAATTAAAGGAAGCATTGGACAAAAGATTTGCAGACAGAAATATTGTAGTGCGCAACATCAATCTAAAAGATTTTGCTAATGAAGTTCAAAAAATACTAAGTGTATATAATTCAGCTTGGAAAGCTAATACTGGTTTTGTTCCGATGACCGATGATGAATTTAAATATTTAGCCAAAGACTTGAAGATGATTCTTGACAAAGATTTTTGTCTTTTAGCAGAAAAAGAAGGGAAAGTGATTGGTTTTGCTTTGGCAATACCTGATATTAATCAAGTACAAATAAAAATAAAAAGAGGTCGCTTATTACCTTTCGGAATTTTCAAACTGTTGCTTGGCCTTAAAAAAATAAATTATGTAAGAGTTATTGCATTAGGTGTTAATGAAGAATACAGGAAAGCGGGAATTGAAGCCTATTTCTACTCAGAAATAATACAAAAAGCGATAGACAAAAAAATTACAGGAGGTGAAGCTTCTTGGATATTGGAAAATAATGAAATGATGAATAAGGGACTTTTAAATTTAAAAGCTACCGCTTACAAAAGATATCGGATTTTTGAAAAAAAAATATGAAAGACAAGGTTCTAATTACAGGCGCCAGTGGCTTTCTTGGCTATCACCTTATTCAAACGGCTATTACAGCAAATTTTGAGGTATTCGCTGCAGTTAGGAAGAATAGTAATATAGAACACCTAAACGAATTTCCCCTAAAATATCTTTATCTCAATTACGAAGATCCCGAACAAATGAGTAGGCTAATAGCCGAAAATAAAATTGATTTCATTATACATTCAGCAGGTGTTACTAAAGCTATCCGTCAAGAAGTTTATGATCAGGTGAATGCAGGCTATACCATCAATTTGGCAAAAGCTGCTGAAAATTCAGGCGGTATTTGTAAAAAAATTGTTTTCATCAGCAGTCTTGCTGCAGTTGGCCCGCTAAATGATGGCCAACAAAAAATAACTGAACAAACCCATCCCCGCCCCGTTACCGCCTACGGAAGAAGCAAACTTTTGGCAGAAAATCAATTAGCAAGTATTTCCATCCCCACCACTATTTTAAGACCGACTGCAATTTATGGTCCTAGAGATAAAGATATTTTTATTATGCTCAAGACCATCAGTAATGGCATGGATCCTTACATTGGAAAAATAGTACAAGAATTAAGTTTTGTACATGCTGAAGACGTCGCAGTGGCAGCAATACAATCTCTAACTATAAAAAATGCCTTAGGAATCTATCATATCACGGATGGTAATTCTTATAATCGATACGAATTCTCAGACATTTCAAAATCTATTTTAAACCGCAAAGCTTTTAGATTTCATATTCCTATGCCTTTAGTAAAATCGCTGGCATTCTTTTTAGAGAAAGTGAATGGCTGGTTGAATAAACCATCAGTAATTAGTCGAGAAAAACTTCATGAATTAGCCGCAATTAATTGGATTTGTGATATAACTAAGGCAAACAAAGACTTAAATTTTATCCCAAAATATAATTTACAAACGGGTTTAGAAGATACGATTAGCTGGTATAAAAAAAATAAATGGTTATAATATATAATATTATCTAAATCATCATTAAAATACTAATAAAAAGGGTGCTAAATAAGGATAGTATAAAATTACCTTAACTACTTTTGCAATAGTAAAAACCAGTTCTGCCTCGACCAATAGGGTCGAAATAAGGATTATCAAATGCTTTATTGATTATGATAAAATTCCATAAGCTCTTTGCATCTGTACTAGGGATTGGCCAACTAAAAGGAGGTGGTACCATTGCGGCTATAATTTATTGTATCGGTTGGTATTTACTTCCTGAAAATTTTGAAAAAAATAATTGGCTCTATTTTAGTATTCTATTACTCATTGGAATAGGCATTTGGAGTGCCAATGAAGTGGAGGTGATTTGGGGCAAAGACAGTAGCAAAGTAGTCATTGATGAAGTAGCGGGAATGGCAATTACCCTATTACTTGTACCCCAAAACATTACCTATGTCTTAATTGGTTTGATTGCCTTTAGATTCTTTGATATCGTAAAACCCCTAGGAGTAAGGAGATTAGAGCAATTACCAAAGGGTTGGGGAGTAATGGCCGATGATCTACTTGCTGGTTTTTATGCACTAGCGTTTGTTCATTTATGCATTACAATATTGACCAAATTTGCATAATATGAAGATATTTATAAAAGTAAACATCGCTGCGATCATTGCTACCATTATTGATTTTGGTTTTACTTTTTTTTTAAAACAAATTATTCAAATAGACGCTGTTTTAGCCAGTATCTTTGGAACCATTTTAGGTGGGCTTATTAATTTTCTAATGGGTAGGGTTTGGGTTTTCAATACAACAGAAATACCTTATATTCAACAAGGCAAAAGGTACTTTTTAACTTGGATAGGAAATCTTTTATTAAATGCTAGTGGAGTTTATATTTTGATTAAAACAATTGGAGTACAATATTTATTTGCAAAAATGGCTACCGCTATAACTGTTGCCATTGGCTATAATTACCCTTTGCAAAAAAAGTATGTTTTTAAAACTGTTGACAAAAAATGATTTGGATTAATACGATATCAAAAAGAATTTTGATTGCTACGTTTTTGCTGGGGAGTTTATTTTCAAATGGACAAACCATTGTAAAAGGTTTTGTGAAAGATGCCGTAACGATGCGTCCGTTAGAATTTGTAAGTATTTTTTTTGAAGGAGGTAAAGGGGTTACTACAGGAGCGGATGGAAGTTATTCTATAGTCTCTAAAAACTTAAAACTATCTACGCTCAATTTTTCTAATTCGGGGTATAAAAAAATATCAAAAAAACTAATTGTTGGTAAAGAACAGATTGTAAATATCGAGCTTGAGCAAGATAATACAATGCAGGAAGTGATAGTCAAAACAAAAAAAAGAGCCAAATACAGAAATAGGGATAACCCTGCAGTAGAATTGATTAATCTAGTGATAGAAAACAAAAAAAAGAATCAAATTGAAGCGTATAATTTTGTTCAATACCAGCAATATGAAAAGTTGTCTCTATCCTTAACCAATAAGCCTAAAAAACTTATTAAGAATAAGCTTTTTAAAAACTATAAATTTATACTAGAGAATATTGACAGTACTAGCTTTGAAGGGAAATCTCTTCTGCCTATTTATCTTGAGGAAAAACTATCGGATCGCTTTTTACGAAAAAATCCTGAATCAGATAAGACAATCGTAAGAGGACAAAAAAAAGTTAATTACGGAGATTTTTTGGATGCCAATGGAATCAGCCAATATCTGAAAATGCTTTATGGCGATATTAATATTTACGAGAACAATGTAAATATTTTAAAAACACAATTTCTTAGCCCTATTGCAGATATGGGCCCCTCCTTTTACCGATATTATATTACTGACACCGTTGAACTAGAAGGAATCAAGTTGATAAAACTTTACTTCACACCTAGAAATCCAAATGATTTAATCTTTAGGGGGAATATGTTCATTACCCTCGATGGGAATTATGGAGTACAAAAGATCAGCATGACCATCAGTAAAAATGCTAATCTTAATTGGGCTAGAGAACTTAGAATTAATCAAGATTTTGAAAAGGCGAGTGACGGAAGATTCCACCTTATCAAGAGTAATATGTTGGCTGAATTTGCACTTACTCAAAATGCTTCTGGTGGAGTAATGGGAGAAAGAAGTGTTTCCTTCAAAAATTTCAAAACAAATAGACCAGCACCTGATTCCATCTACCAGGGTAAAGATCTCGTAAATAAAATCAGCGCCTCCTCTACAGCAGAAAGTTTCTGGGTAGGCCAACGGCATAATCCACTTACTCAAGTAGAAGCTAAAGCCTATTATAATATTGATAGCTTAAAAAACATGCGCTCCTTTAAAAATTTTGGAGAAATTGTTTCACTATTATTTTCTGGTTACTACTCTTTCGGAAAATGGGAATTAGGTAATACCAATACATTTTATAACTTTAATCCAATAGAAGGATTAAAAATTAAACTGGGTGGAAGGACTACTCCTAAATTCAGCAATTTTATTTATTTCGACAACGCTATTTCCTATGGTTTCAAGGACGACAAATTTAAATTTTTAAATGCTGTCACTTATTCGTTCAACCATAAATCTATTTATGCGTTTCCACTTAACTATTTAAAAGTTAGTTACCAGTACGACACCAATATACCTGGACAAGAACTTCAATTTGTACAAGAAGATAACGTGTTTCTATCCTTTAAAAGAGGTAATAATAAAAAATGGCTATACAATAATTACCTGAAAGGTGAATATGTAAATGAGTTTGGAAAAAACCTGAGATTTACGCTTGGATTTAAAAACTGGATACAAACACCCGCTGGAGATATCTTTTTTCAAAAGACTTCCGACCTCTCATTACAAAAAAACATTACCACTACAGAATTGTCAGGTGAATTCAGATGGGCCCCGAACGAACAATTTTATCAAGGCAAAAATTTTAGAATACCGATCATTAATAAATATCCAATCTTTAACATCCGATATGTGGCCGGTGTAAAAGGACTGATGAAAGGCGAATACAACTATCAGAACCTAAGCGTAAGAATAGAAAAAAGATTTTTCCTTTCTCAATTAGGCTATGTAGATGGAACAGTAGAAGGTGGCCATATTTTTGGACAGGTTCCCTTTCCTTTACTTACGATTCATAGAGCCAACCAAACTTATTCTAACCAACTCGATTCATATAATTTAATGAATTTTATGGAATTTGTTAGTGACCAGTATGCAGCAGCTACTGCAAACATTCATTTCAATGGCTTTTTTCTAAATAAAATTCCTTTAATTAAAAAACTAAAGCTAAGGGAGGTTATCAGTGCCAAAGTACTATACGGAAGTGTAAGAGATGAAAATAATCCAGATAGAACGAACTATCTTTTAAAGTTTCCTACTGATAGATCACTGGATTTCCCAACTACTTTCACACTAAATAAAGAACCCTACATAGAAGTAAGTGTGGGTGTTGGAAATATTTTTAAATTCGCAAGGATTGACCTTATAAAACGTTTATCTTATCTCGATCATCCAGGAATTTCCACCATTGGGATTAGAACAAGAGTTGCATTTGATTTTTAACAAAAACAAAGTAATGGAAGGTAAATCACTAAGAGATCATATTCAAAAAATAATTTATACAATCATTAATCCCCTAGTAAAAGGATTAATAAAAATAGGTTTCACTCCAAATGGAATCACTATTATTGGATTGTTACTAAATATAGGCGTTGCCGTCATTTTTATCCTTGGAGCTGAGGAAGGCAACCGAGGTGATTTTACTTATCTTGGTTGGGCAGGTGCTTTGATACTATTTGCAGGTTTATTTGACATGTTAGATGGCCAGGTAGCCAGGTTAGGAAATATGAGTTCAACATTTGGCGCTTTATTCGATTCTGTACTGGATAGATACAGTGAGCTAATTATGTTCATGGGTATCTGCTATTACCTAATTGCTCATCACTATTTCCTTAGTTCCCTATTTGCTTTCATTGCATTGATAGGATCAATGATGGTAAGCTACACAAGGGCTAGAAGTGAAGGGCTAGGCATTGAGAATAAAGGTGGACTAATGCAACGCCCTGAAAGAGTTATTTTAACTGGACTTTCGGCCTTAATCTGTGGAATAAGCAGCTATTTTATAGGTGGTGGAATTAAATATATTTTACCAGGAACTTCCCTTGAAATTTTTGAAACAATAACTATTTTTACTTTGCCCATTACTATCATGGCCATACTTACCAATATCACAGCAATCAACAGGCTGCTAGCCGCTAAAAAAGCATTAGACAAAAAAGATAATAATTAATTTATAATGATAAAGAAAATATTTTTTATTTTTAATATGGTATTGGGAATTTCACTCAATATTTTTGCACAGGAAATAGGTTTTCCTATTCCTACAGGTAATAGTAAACAATTGTTTTACCTTCAACGCACACCGAATAAAAACACTATTGTTTACGAACTAAACTACAGTAACGGCAATATTGATAAAGAGGACCCTATTCATGGATTTTGGATTCGCTACCAAGAAAAAGGACAAAAGGAAGAGTTAAGCTATATACAAAAAACCTTTGCTTATGGACTCAAAACAAAAAAAATTGCAGAAAATCAATTTGAAATTTGTTTTGTTTCTTATAAAAAATTTAAAATGTATTTAAGGATGGGGTCTGATAAACTATTTCACCTTTATGCTAACATCAATCAAAAAACGGCTGAACTCTCCAGTATCTATTTGAAAATTAATGGTGGAGCATTTTGGACTCCCAACATTGAATATGTAGATATTTATGGTATAGATCCTGTCAGTAGATCAGTTGTAAAAGAAAGAATGAAAATTTAAAGAAACTGTTTTATACTTACGAATATGAAAAAAAATTACGTTTCGAATAGTGAAGACTCCATCAAATTGTTTAAAAATAATATTTTTGATAGCTTGTCAAAGGTTCATTATACCGTTCCGCTCTATTTATTCATTCCAGCTATTTTAATTTTTTCCTACCAAGCTTTTGATAACAATTTAAATCTGCTAACCTTTTTTGGTTTTTTTGGTGCAGGCTTATTGGTATGGACTGCCACCGAATATTTTTTACACCGTTTCGTTTTTCACTATCATCCAAGTTCTGATTTTGGTAAACAAATACATTTTATATTTCATGGTGTACATCATGATTACCCAAGAGATAAAAAAAGATTAGTAATGCCCCCCTCTGCAAGCATTCCATTAGCTACTTTATTTTACTTTTTATTTTCTTTATTCCTAGCTAAAACACTTCTATTTGCATTTTTTCCAGGATTTTTATTAGGCTACTTGATATATGATATGATGCATTATGCAATGCATCATCACAACTTTAAAAACCCAATACTTAAGAAAATTAAACAACACCATATGCTTCACCACTATCAAGATTCAAGTAAAGGATATGGTGTAAGTTCATCTTTATGGGATATTGTTTTACATTCAGACTTTCCAGAAGAAAGCAATAAAAATTAATGAATCAGACGAAAAAAGTGTTGTTCTCTCGCAGTAGTATAGTTATTGCTTTCTCCGCATCTGTCATTTACCTTCTTCTCTCCCACTTTTTAGTTGGATTCAAAATTGATCAATTAGTATTGATCGCTATTTTTAATGCTTGTTTTTTTACCTCTTCTGCATCTAGAAAATTTATAATTGGCTTTTCTATTTTTATTATTTACTGGATAATATTTGATTCTATGAAAGCGTTCCCCAATTATAAATTTAATGAGGTACATATTCAGGATCTGTATGAAAATGAAAAAGCAATTTTCGGATTTAATTATTCTGGTAAAATAATTACTCCCAATGAATACTGGAGCTTAAATGGAAATACCCTATTAGACATAGTTGCTGGAATTTTTTATTTATGTTGGATTCCTGTGCCGCTCGCTTTTGCCACCTACCTTTTTTTCAAGAATAAAGATTTATTTCTACAGTTTTCACTAACCTTCTTTTTAGTAAATATATTGGGCTTTATCATTTACTACTCCTATCCGGCTGCACCGCCATGGTATTACCAGCTCAATGGCGCTAAGTTTATCCCCACTACTTTGGGTAACACAGCTGGCTTAAATAAGTTTGATGTCTATTTTAATATTCGATTATTTGGCAACATATATGAAAAGAGTTCAAATATTTTTGCTGCTATGCCTTCATTACATTCTTCCTACCCAATCATTGTATTATATTTTGGACTAAAAAATAAAACAGGTTGGATCAATTTACTATTTGCCATCGTGACAATAGGTATATGGGCAGCAGCAATCTATACCAGTCACCATTATGTATTAGATGTAATTACTGGTATCTTATGTGCCCTAGTAGGAATTGTTTTTTTTGAAAAGATATTCTTGAAAAATAAAAGATTCAATCAATTTCTTCAGTATTACAAAGTGAATATTTAAATAAAAAATACCCCATAAAAAACCCGGTCACATAGATGGACCGGGTTTTTTAGTGTTTTTTGGTAGACATTATCTAAGAAAAAGCATCTCTCTGTATTTAGGTAGAAGCCAATGCGTATCATCTACTAACATTTCCAATTTATCTACATGATAGCGAATTTCATCAAAGTATTTCCCTTTAACATTGTCACAATAAGCTATAGCTTTTTGTCTAGTATCCGTAATAACATTTGCTTTTTTCCTTTCTTCAATCATATGTTGTACACCGGTACTCATTGCATTGATATGATTGCTGATCTGTTCTAAAACCCTCATTTGACTTGAATAAGCAGCTTCCTGCAATCCAGAAGCCTTCAGTCCATTGATGTTTTCTATTAATACATTCTGATATTTAACTGCAGACGGAAGGATTAATGACGTAGCTAATTCGCCCATTGTCCTTGCTTCAATTTGAACCTTTTTAATATAAGCCTCTAACATAATTTCATGACGAGCTTCCAACTCAGCATGCGTATAAATATCATTACTTTTAAAAAGTTTTTTAGTCGCATCCGTAATATATTCATCTAAAGCTAATGGAGTGGTTTTAATATTAGCCAATCCTCTTTTTTTAGCTTCTTTTGCCCAGTCTTCGCTATAACCATCCCCTTCAAACAATATAGACTTACTTTCTATAATATATTTTTGAATGACCTGCATGATAGCTATTTCTTTTTTATCACCCTTTTCAATATAGGCATCTACATCCTTTTTAAATTGTTTTAATGTTTCTGCAACGATGGTATTTAATACCGTCATATTGATGGCACAATTTGCAGAAGATCCTACTGCACGGAATTCAAACTTATTCCCTGTAAAAGCAAAAGGAGACGTACGATTTCTATCTGTGTTGTCTAACATCAATTCTGGAATAGTTTTATGAATATCCAGTTTTAACATCGCTTCATCTTGCTCATCAAATTTTCCTCCTACTCTAGTTTCTACTTGATTTAAAACCTCTGTAAGATATTTACCTATAAAAATTGAAATGATGGCTGGAGGTGCTTCGTTGGCGCCCAAACGGTGATCATTACCCGCACTAGCAATAGATGCTCTTAATAATCCTGCATAATCATGAACCGCTTTAATCGTGTTCACAAAGAAAGTCAAAAACATTAAGTTTGTCTTAGGCGTTTTACCAGGAGCTAATAAATTAATTCCTGTATCCGTTGCAATACTCCAGTTGTTATGCTTTCCACTTCCATTAATTCCGGCAAATGGTTTTTCATGCAATAGTACCACCAAGCTATGACGCTTAGCAACTCTTGCCATTACATCCATCAATAGGGTATTGTGATCTACTGCAAGATTAGTTTCTTCAAAAATAGGAGCACATTCAAACTGTGAAGGGGCAACTTCATTATGACGAGTACGTAAAGGAATACCTAGTTTGTATGCCTCTTGTTCGTAATCACGCATGAATGCATAAATCCTTTCCGGAATAGCCCCAAAATAATGATCTTCCAATTGTTGTCCCTTAGCAGGTGAATGACCAAAAACAGTGCGTCCAGTCATCATAATATCTGGACGAGCATTCGCCATTGCGGCATCTATAACAAAATACTCCTGCTCCCAACCTAGTGTAGCAGTAATCTTAGAGACATTCTTATCAAAATATTGAGCAACCTCTACACCCGCTTTATCCAATGCAACGAGCGCTTTAATTAAAGGAGTTTTTGCATCCAGTGACTCACCGGTATAAGATACATAAATGGTAGGAACGCATAAAGTTTTACCATTACCTATCTCCATTATAAAAGCAGGAGAAGATGGATCCCATGCGGTATAACCGCGTGCTTCAAAAGTAGCTCTTAAACCTCCAGATGGAAAAGAAGAAGCGTCTGGCTCTTGTTGTATCAAAGCAGCCCCTTCAAATTCTTCAATCGGAGTTCCATCACCTTTCAATGTGAAAAAAGAATCATGCTTTTCAGCAGAAAGATCTGTTAAAGGTTGAAACCAGTGAGTATAGTGAGTAACCCCTTTACTTTCAGCCCATGCTCTTAAACCATTCGCAATTTGATTTCCCATACTGCGATCAATTTTCTTACCCCCCTTAGTAGAAGAAACCAAACTTTTATATGCCTCATCACTTAAAAACTGACGAGCGGTTTTAAGGGTAAATACATTTTCACCAAAAATTCCTGTAATCTTCACTGAGGATTTTACAGTAACTTCAGCATTAGACCGCAAGTTTTCGATTGCTTTAAAACGTAATGATTGCATAGTTTTTATGATTTAGTTCTAAAAATACGGTAATATTTACCCATAACTTAGATTTTGGAAAAATTTAACCCTTTTTTTAATCAAAATGGTTTAAATCATAAATGTTATAAAAAAAATTAATAAATTTCATGGAAGATGTTTTTTATCCTACTTCATAACATATTATATTTATTTTAACTGTATTAAAATTTAGCCACTTAAAATAATAATCAATGGGTGATTAATTAATTCATGCATTTTTAGACGACAAATTCATCCTTTACTCATTCATTCATCCGCATGCCTAAAAACCTTCTAAATACTTAATTATGGACTTAGAAGAAATTATAATAACAAATAAGCTAAAATATTATTGAACAGCCCTTTAAAAAAGAAATACAGGTTGTACTTTCGCACTTTGATATAATTATGGAAATAACCGTTACTACCGCAGAACAACTTCGGCTTACAGCAGAAGAATTTACTTTGATACAGAAAAAGCTAGGGCGTATCCCCAACTTTACTGAACTATGCTGCTTTAGCGCCATGTGGAGCGAGCATTGTAGTTATAAAAACTCTATCAAATGGTTGAAAACTTTACCAAGAGATGGTAAGAAAATGTTGGTGAAAGCAGGTGAAGAGAATGCTGGTCTGATGGACATTGGTGACGGTTATGGCGTTGTATTCAAAATAGAAAGTCACAACCATCCTAGTGCTATCGAACCTTTTCAAGGATCTGCTACTGGAGTGGGAGGTATTCACCGAGATATTTTCACCATGGGTGCTAGACCCATTGCGTCTCTTAATTCCTTAAGATTTGGAAATTTGACTGAGGCTAAAACTCAGCATCTTCTTGCCGGTGTAGTCCATGGTATTGGTCACTATGGTAATTGCTTTGGAGTTCCTACAGTAGGAGGTGAAATTTATTTTGAAGAATGTTATCATACCAACCCTCTCGTTAATGCAATGAGTGTGGGTATTTTAAAAAATGGCAACACTATTTCAGCAACTGCTGAAGGAAAAGGCAATCCAGTATTCTTCGTTGGAAGTGCTACTGGAAAAGATGGTATTGGTGGAGCTTCTTTTGCTTCGGCCAATATTACTGCAGACAGTGTAGAAGATCTTCCTGCTGTTCAGGTCGGCGATCCCTTTCAAGAAAAGAAATTATTAGAGGCCTGCTTGGAACTTATCCAAACAGGTGCAATCGTAGGTATGCAGGATATGGGAGCAGCTGGAATTATTTGCTCTACTGCCGAAATGAGTGCGAAAGGAAATTCGGGTATGAAAATTTATCTCGACAAAGTACCGATGCGCCAGCAGAATATGAAAGCTTGGGAACTATTACTAAGTGAAAGCCAAGAAAGAATGCTAATGGTGGTGGAAAAAGGAAGAGAGCAAGAGGTGATTAAAATATTTGAAAAATGGGATCTTCCTTGCAGTGAAATTGGCGAAGTTACCGATGGTGGTCTCCTAGAATTTTATATGAATGGAGAGTTAGAAGCAACGCTTCCAGCAGTTGAATTAGTTTTAGGTGGTGGTGCTCCTGTTTATGATAGAGAATATTCAGTTCCAAAATACATGGAAAACATTGCAGCATTTGATGCAGCTAAAATTTTGCCGCCAAATGATTTAAAGAAAGTAGCCGAACAACTCATTCAAATACCCAATATTGCTAGCAAGCGTTGGATATATACTCAATACGATAGTATGGTAGGGGCTGGAACTTGCAGTACCAATGAACCAAGTGATGCTGCTATTGTAGTAGCAAAACCAACTAACAAAGGACTTGCCTTAACCACCGATTGTAATAGTCGTTATGTATATGCAGATCCTTACAAAGGTGCAATGATAGCAGTGGCTGAAGCTGCAAGAAATATTGTTTGTAGTGGTGGTCAACCATTAGGAGTTACCAACTGCTTAAATTTTGGCAATCCTTATAATCCTGAAGTTTATTACCAATTTGTAAATGCCATCAAAGGAATGGGTGAAGCTTGTGTAAAATTTGATACCCCTGTAACCGGTGGAAATGTAAGTTTTTATAATCAATCACCTGACGGACCTGTATACCCTACTCCTACCATTGGAATGGTTGGGTTATTGGATGACCCGAATAAAAAAATGACGATGGATTTTAAAAATCCAGGTGATTCGATTTATTTAATTGGAAAGAGTAACAACGATATCAATTCATCGGAATATCTTCATAAAATACATGGTGTAGAGTTTAGTCCAGCTCCTCATTTTGAATTAAATGAAGAATTTGATTTACAACGTGTGATTGAAAAACTTATAAAAGATCAATTGATTTTATCAGCTCATGACGTAAGTGAAGGTGGAGTATTTGTTACACTCACTGAAAGTGGATTCAATAGAAATCTTGGATATCAAATTAATACCAATAAAAATTTCAGAAAAGATGCGTGGCTTTTTGGTGAGGCTCAGAGTAGAGTGATTGTATCGGTAGCCGCCCATCAAGTACCTGCTTTTGAAGCAAGTTTAAACGCTTCCAACACATCATTCGAGAGTTTAGGAAAAGTTACAGAAGGTACTATTGAGATTGATAATGAAAATTGGGGAGACATTAAAGTATGGGGTAAAAAGTATGATCAAGCAATTGAAAATCTTTTAGCAGGCAATGAATCTGAACAAGCTTTGACCGCCTTGTAATCTCAATGAATGTTAACACGAAAAAGTAGACGCTAGTAATTTACGTTTACCCTTCTTGCCATATTTTTTGGTAAGATGGGAGATAAAATTTTCTAATAGAATAGTACAACAATCGACGCCATGAGTAAAAAAATCGCAATTATCGGAGGAGGAAACCTAGGGAGTGCAATTGCTGAAGGTTTGATTAAAAGTAAGTTTTGTAAAGCTGCTGATATTACGATCACAAAAAGAAATACTTCCACCCTGCAACACCTTGCTAAGAAAGGGGTTCAAGTGACTGCTGATAATGACAAAGCAATAAAAAATGCTGAATTAGTTATTTTAGCGATTAAGCCTTTTCAGGTAAGCGAAGTATTAAATGAATTAAAAAAAGGACTTACTTCAAAACATATTTTGGTTTCTGTGGTAACTGGGGTTCTCATGGAAGAAATTGAATCGACTATTAAAAAGAAAATACCTGTTTTCAGAGCAATGCCAAACACTGCAGTTGCAATACAGCAAAGCATGACCTGCATCAGCTATATCAATGCAACAGAAGCACAAATTAATTTTGTAAATGAATTGTTTTCCACCCTAGGAAAAGTAGCCATGATTAATGAAAAATTAATGGATGCAGCTACTGTATTGGGCGCTTGTGGAACTGCCTATGCGATGCGTTATATTCGCGCAAATATCCAAGGTGGAATAGAAATTGGATTTGATGCTAACACTGCTAATCTTATCGTAGCTCAGACTGTAAAAGGTGCCTCCGAATTATTGTTACAAAATGGTACTCACCCAGAGCAAGAAATTGATAAAGTAACTACACCTAAAGGATGTACCATTGCAGGACTGAATGAAATGGAGCACCAAGGATTTAGCTCTTCCCTGATTAAAGGAATTGCTACTAGCTATCATAAAATTTTAAAAGGATAGTCAAGAAAAAAGGTAATCCTTACTTTGCAGCTCTTCTATAAAACACATAGGCTAGGATACCGAAAATTATATTGGGTAGCCATGCCGCAAGAAATGGTGTAAAATTACCCTTGGTAGCAAATACCAGCGAAAATCTTCCTGATAGAATATAAACCATACTTAGAATAACTCCTATGGCTAAATGAAAGCCGCTACCACCTCTAACTTTTTGAGAGGCGAGGCAAACACCAATCATAGAAAGTATTATAACAGAAACAGGAATTGCATCTCTACTATACCTTTCTACCAATAATGAATTAATCCCTTCGGAGCCTCTCATCTCCTCTTTTTTAATATGTTCCTTCAATTCAGGAGTGGGAAGTCGATCTTTTAAATAATCATCCTTTCTTAAATCAAGCGGCTTAAAATTATAAGACATTAAAAGGGTTGAATAACGAGTAAGCGTTTCATTTTGATTGGTTAAACTACGCTCAAAAACATTACTCATTTTCCATTTTTTTGAGGCGGTATCCCAAATAATATTTTCTGCTCGAATATTATACTTTAACCGATTATTTTCAAATTTTTGTATAAAAAAATTGCTCCCCGATTTTGTAGTCGTATCATAATATTTTATACCTGCATAGGAATTAGAGTCCAATCGGAAATAATAATTCTGGGGAAAAGCCCTGGTATCTGTAGGTGAATAATCAACATATTTTGCTTCGAAAATACCCCAAATTGCATTGGCCTTAGGCAAAATAAACTGGTAAATCAGCCATAGACAAATTGCTAAAAATACACTTCCTAACCAATAGGGAAAAAGAAAACGGCGAAAACTAACGCCACTACTTAAAATGGCTACCACTTCTGAACGGTCCGCCATCTTTGCAGTAAAAAATATAACCGCAATAAACACAAATAAAGGGAAAAGCATTGCATCAATTCGAGGGACCAATCCAAAATAATAATCAGTAATGATAGTACTTACAGGCAACTTGGACTTTACAAAATCATTCGTTTTTTCACTTATATCTATCACTACCACTAATGCAGTAAACAAGAGTAAACAAAACAAAAAAGTAGTCAGAAATTTTTTCAGTATGTAGCTGTCTATTTTTTTCATTGTATGATATCTAAACAAAACTAAACTAAATCAGGCAGCTTGAAAAATTGCCGTTAATACAATTAAGAAAATTATAAACGATGTTGTAAACGTACGACCATTTCAGCTTTCCACTGACTAAAGTCACCTGCAATAATATGTTCTCTAGCTTGTTTCACCAACCAAAGATAAAAAGCTAAGTTATGAATACTGGCAATGGTAAGTCCCAACATTTCTTTTGCTTTAATCAAGTGTCGAAGGTATGCCTTACTATAATAATTACTTACCTCACAATCGAAACCGTCATCTAGTACAGAAAAATCTTTTTCCCACTTTTTATTATCAATATTAATCACTCCTTGTGTGGTAAACAACATAGCATTTCTCCCATTACGGGTGGGCATTACACAATCAAACATATCAATGCCCAGTGCAATGCACTCTAATATATTCCAAGGAGTACCCACGCCCATCAAATATCTTGGTTTTTGAACAGGTAAAATGTCACAACAAAGTGCAGTAAATTCGTACATCATTTCTATCGGCTCTCCCACACTTAATCCGCCAATAGCATTGCCAGGAGTATTTTTTGAAGCTACCCATTCACTCGAAGCTATTCTTAAATCCTTGTAGGTACTCCCCTGCACGATTGGAAAAAGATTTTGAGAATACCCATATTTATCGGGGGTTTCATTCAATCGGTGAATACATCTATCCAGCCAGCGATGGGTAAGCTCCATACTTTTTTTGGCATATCCATAATCACTTGGATAAGGAGGACATTCATCAAAAGCCATCATTATATCTGCACCGATAATCCGCTGAGTATCCACCACATTTTCTGGAGTAAATAAATGCTTGCTTCCATCAATATGGGATTGGAAAATCACTCCCTCCTCATTTATTTTTCTATTGTTAGCCAATGAAAAAACCTGATACCCCCCACTGTCAGTCAATATAGGCCTATCCCAACCCATAAATGAATGTAAACCTCCAGCAGCCTCCAAGGTTTCTAAACCTGGTCTTAAAAATAAATGATAGGTGTTTCCTAATATAATTTTTGCCTTTACGTCGTTTTTAAGTTGTTGCTGAGTAATCGTTTTTACACTACCTACAGTACCCACAGGCATAAAAATAGGTGTCTGTATTTCACCGTGATCGGTAATCATTTTAGCGGCTCTTGCCTTAGAATGAGAATCGGTATATTGTAATTCAAATTGAAGTGATGCCATAAGATTTTACCCATTAAAGAAATAGGGCTACAAAAATATTGTTTATTTTATTAAATAGACCTATACAGTTCTACCAGGAACTACTAGACTTTAAAGTCCTTCACCTAAACTACCTCTTATTTTTTGATAAGTTTCACTCTATAAAAAGGTACTAAGCTTTCAATATCCCTTATTTTTGCACCTATGAATCTATCTAACTTTCTTCTGAACTGGCAGGAGATTATTTTCGTTATTCTTTGTAGTATCACCTTCATTCAAATATTCTATTACCTTTTTTTCTTTTCCCGCTTAGCTTTTTTTAAAACTGCTATTAAAAACAATACACAGACGCACCCTGTTTCGGTAATTATTTGTGCTAGAGATGAAGCAGCTAATCTCGCAAAAAATCTTCCAGGTTCATTAGTTCAAGCCTATTCTACTACTCATGAGGTGATAGTAGTAAATGACAACTCATTTGATGATAGTAAATACTTACTAGAAGAATTTGAACGGAATTTCAAGCATTTGAAGGTGGTAGAATTAAAGCAAGAAGCAAAAATGATTCCTGGAAAAAAATTTCCTTTAAGTGTTGGAATCAAAACTGCAAAATATGAAATTGTATTACTTACTGATGCAGACTGCGTTCCTTCTAGTGAGCATTGGATTGAAAAAATACAAGAAAGTTATGATGACTCAACTGAAATTGTATTAGGATATGGTGCTTATCATAAAAAGAAAGGCTTATTGAATCGACTCATTAGATGGGAAACATTTCATACTGCACTCCAGTATCTATCCTATGCATTAGCTGGCAAGCCCTATATGGGAGTAGGTAGAAACCTTAGTTATAAAAAAGCAATTTTTTTTAGACATAAAGGATTTTCTTCCTTTAATCATATTTCAAGTGGTGATGACGATTTATTTATTAATACCGCTGCAACAAAAAATAATACTAAAATAAATATCTCCCCTGAAGCCTTTACTTTAAGTGACTCACCTAATACTTGGAATCAATGGGTAAAACAGAAAAGAAGACATTATAGCACAGCAAAGTATTATAAACCCTTACACCAGTTTTTATTAGGACTTTATTCACTATCACATTTTTTATTTTTCCCTTTTCTTATCACTGCTGTAGCTTTTTATAATTGGCAATGGAGTTTACTAGTATTTTCAATTCGTTTTATCATTCAGCTAATCATCTTGTATCCCTGCATGAAAAAACTAAATGAAAAAGACCTGTTCCCTTTTCTGCTATTATTAGATATCTGGATGTTTTTTTATTACTTCATATTTTCAATTACATTACTTTTGAAACCTAGAGCAAGCTGGAAATAATACTTACTATTAATCAACATGGAAATAATACAAAAATATTTCACTGAATTTACAGAAACTCAACTACAGCAATTAACTCATCTTAAAGATTTATATGCTGAATGGAATGAAAAAATTAATGTTATATCTAGAAAAGATATAGACAATTTTTATGAACACCATGTTCTACATTCTCTTGCCATTGCAACTCAATTTGAATTCATGCCTGGTATGGAAATTATGGATTTAGGTTGTGGTGGAGGATTCCCTGGTATACCGTTAGCTATTTTTTTTCCAAACACACAGTTTCATTTAGTAGATAGTATTAATAAAAAACTAAAAGTTGTCAATGAAGTCGCAACTGCAATTGGTCTTCAAAATTTAAGCACTCAGCACTGCAGAGCGGAAGATATTAAAAATAGGAAATTTGATGTAGTGGTTTCAAGAGCGGTTGCCCCTCTGAAAGATCTTTGGACCTGGAGCAAGCCCCTTTTAAAAAAGGGTGCTAAACCCAGCGGACTCATCTGCTTGAAAGGAGGAGATTTAGCGAATGAAATTTTCGAAAGTGGCTGTAAACCTAGGGTTTGGGAAATTGAAAAAATATTTGACTCCCCCTTCTTTACTGATAAATATTTACTACAGGTAGCCATATAAACTTTTCCAACTTATCGAATGTTATACTACATTTAGGGTATCGTTTTATAAAAAATTAAATTGAACTTCACAAAAAATGGATATTTCAATAGCAATAGTAGAAGATAATCATGATATACGCAATGCGTTAGAACAGATTATTGAAATTGCAGACGGCTATTCGCTTGCTGGTTCCTATAATAGTGGTGAAGATGCCTTAATAAAAATACCTCAAATCAAACCTGAGGTTGTTCTCATTGATATTAATTTGGGAGGTATCAATGGAATTGAAGTCGTAAAGCTTTTAAAAAAGAATATGACTGAAGTGTTATTTATGATGTGCACCATTTACGAAGAAGATGAAAAGATTTTTGAAGCATTGAGTGCGGGTGCTAGCGGTTACATACTTAAAAAAACAGCACCTGATAAATTATTGACTGCAATAAAAGAATTACAAGATGGGGGCTCGCCTATGAGTAGCCAAATAGCTAGAAAAGTGGTTACCCATTTTCAAAATTCCTCAAACAAATCAATGGTTAATGATTCACTTGATTTATTGTCAAGTCGAGAAAAAGAAATTCTTGAAATGCTTTCTAAAGGACTACTCTATAAAGAGATAGCAGAAAAAGTATTTATAAGTCCTCAAACCGTTCGTAAACATGTATACCATATTTACGAAAAGCTGCACGTTAGCAATAGGATTGAAGCGGTGAATGCTTTTTATGGCAGATAGTTATACGCTAAGAGTAGTTTGTGAAAAATTATTTTTCACTACTAGTTTCCAAAAATCTCCAATACCAGCAATCTGTTTGTGGTGTGGCCCCAATTGGAAAATCGTGGGTATGCCCCGAGTTAACAAATAAATTTTTTTCGTAAAATTTTTGTGCCCGGTGATTGTTTTCCCAAACGCCCAGCCATAGCACCTGATATTGATTACTTTGGGCGTATTGGATCACCAAGTTCATTAATTGCTGAGCCACCCCTTTTCCATGATATTCCTTTAATACATAAATCCTTTTCAACTCCAAAGACTTCCATCGTTTCATCAGAGAAAAGTTGGTATAATCTTCCATCCAACGACAATAACCAACTACTCTACCATTCAGTTCGGCTAGATAATAAAAATCATTCTCATTACTTAATTCAGCTTGAACTTGCTTTAGATTGAAATATTCTTTCAAAAAAGCAGTCATATCTTCCTCTTTACAAGTGCCGACAAACGTATCGTAAAATGTTTGGATTGAAATAGCAGAAAGCTTTACAGCATCCGCAATTGTAGCACGCCGAATAATTATCTGCTCCATTGATATTTATCCTAAAGGAAATTGGCTTTTATAAAATTAAATTAATATTTATTTACGGGGAGCTATCACCAATTAAGTTGTAATAAATTACTTCTTAAATCGATATCTGCCATCCGTTTCGAGGGGTCAATTTCAGCCCTTTTTAAATCGGACAACCTTCTTTTAAATTCAACAATATAAGTAGGATGTGTCCATTTCCAAGCAGTATGTTCTTCTCTTGGTTCACTTACATTTTCAGTAGATTTTGAACCATACATCAAATTAAGCGGTATGTAATGCATCTCAGTAGTACTATCCTTAAAGGTTAGACGAAAATCAATGGGCATGGGTACTTTTCCTTTTCTTATCAACCTAATTTTTGAAACCCCTCCTTCTTCCCACAGACTATCTATTCCATAATCAATCGTCTTAATTGTATTACACCAATACTCTTTATACCAATCGAGTTTAATCCCACTCATATCTTCTGCAATTCTGATTAGATCATTAGTGTTAGGATGTTTAAAACGCCATTGATTATAATATTCTTTCAATATTTTATCCCTCATCTCAGCACCTACAACATACCCTAATTGTTCAATAAATACAGCCCCCTTTGAATAACTAGAAACACTATATCCTAAATTAGTTTCAAAATGATCTGAATGAGTGGTAAGTGGTTCTTGATAATCACTTTTTGCTAAGTTATAATAAGACCTATAACTTCCACTTATCACTAGAGGCAATAAAGCTGCAGCTGAATCGAGGCTTCTGATATAGGCAGGATTATTCTTATATTTTATTCTAGTAAAATTATCACGATAAAAAGCCGCCACATGAGCAGAGGAGAAATCTGCAAAACCTTCATCCATCCAAGCATTGATGCTTTCATTGGTTCCTAATATCATTTGATACCAAGTATGCATTAATTCGTGAAATACAGTACCTAAGCTAGGTCCAATTAATAAGGTAGCCATTGGATACTCCATTCCTCCATCCCCACCTTGAATAAAAGAATATTGAGGATAAGGGTATTTGCCAAATTTAGACTCAACAAAAGGTAATGTAAAAACTGCCGCATCGGCTACTGTATTCCAAGCAGTATCGTTTTTGGGATCATTGTTTTTATAATTATAAATCACATGAAAGATTGGTCCTCCATTCGGCATTTTTCTTACTAAATGAATATAATCTGGATCAGCTGCCCATACAAAATCATGAACATTATTACCTACAAAATGCCAGCTTCGCTTAGCCTTTTCAGTAGGCTTTAATGCAGAACCTGGTTCATCATAGCCCCATCCAATTTCTTTGTCATTAACTAGTACACCAGTACCCCCTAACTTATAATTTTTATCAATGGCAATGGTAACATCAAAATCTCCCCATACTCCGTAAAATTCCCTTGCTACATAGGGTGTAGGATGCCATCCTTCAATATCATATTCGCAGATTTTAGGATACCATTGACTCATACTGTATCTTACTCCGGTTGTAGGATTATCTCTACCTGTTCTTCTAATTTGAATGGGAATCTGCGCTTCGAACTCCATCTCAAAAACTACCTTAGACTTTGGAGCAATAGGCTGCGTAAGTGTAACCTCTAAAATGGTTTCATCATATTTAAAAGGCTGTGAAACACCATTCATTTTCAATGAAATTATTTTTTGATAGCCTATTTCATCTTCTTTTAATTTACTAATGCGGTCGATCACTCTTGAATCCCAATCAGGTCTACCATTAATAATAGTTTTACCCAGATGGCGACTACGAACATCCATACTACTATTAGGCTGAAACGCATTGTAGTATAAATGATAGAAGACCTTTTTCAAAGGGTCAGGAGAATTGTTAGTGTATTCAAGTTTTTGCTTACCTGTAAAGCGATTGGTATTTGCATCCACATCAATATTCATCGTATACTTCACCCTTTGCTGCCAGCGACCAGGCTGAGCTTCGATTGATATACTAAAAAGAATTCCTGAAATTAGAAAGAAAAGAATTTTATACATGGTATAATTTTTAAAAGTGCACTATATAAAATAAGTGAATGACCAATTAACTGATTGGATAAAGGAAAAATAGTATTTCTAAATAGGAATTTTTGAGTTAGTTAGATAAACCAAACCTTACGCTATTTATTCATCCTGCTTACCTTCCACCACAATAACTATTTCACCTTTTACTGGTTTAGTAGCAAAATAATCATGTACTTCTTGTAAGGTTCCTCTTTTGTTTTCCTCAAATTTTTTGGTAAGCTCTCTACTAACACAACATGGTCTGCTTTCACCAAAATAGCCAATAAAATCTGTCAACGTTTTTAATAATCGAACAGGGCTTTCATAAAAAACCATGGTTCTTTGTTCTGTAGCCATCCTTTTCAAAAAAGTCTGACGTCCTTTTTTGAGCGGAAGAAATCCTTCAAAACAAAAACTATTGATGGGAAGACCACTATTAACTAGTGCGGGAACAAATGCTGTAGCGCCGGGCAAACAATCTACCCTAACCCCTTGCTTCACGCATTCTCTCACTAATAAAAAAGCAGGATCACTAATCCCAGGGGTACCGGCATCTGTTAGCAGCGCCATTGTTTTACCTCCCAACAGTTGCTCAGCCAAATGGTGTATCACCTTATGTTCATTATGCTGATGATAAGGAGTAATGGGTTTTTGAATCTGGTAGTGTTGGAGTAATACGGAAGATGTTCTGGTATCTTCAGCTAAAATTAAATCCACCGACTTTAAAACCTCTATTGCCCGGAAAGTCATATCCGCCAAATTTCCAATAGGTGTGGGCACAATGTAGAGCATAATTTGAAAATTTGAAAACGCTTCAATTTAAAAATTGAAAATCCATGCAAACTCAGTTTAACAGTTTTGCACCCTGGTGATTTTAATATTTTCTTATTAACTAATCGTCACTTCAAACATTTCCATCACTGGATTGGCTAACAGCTTTTTTGCAGCATCTTCAGCAATCTGTTTTGCACTCTCTATAGTAGTTGCCTCTATTTGAAGACTAATATTTTTTCCGATTCTTACATCGCTAATAGAACTTAACCCTAAATTTTTAAAACCGCCTAATACGGCTTTACCTTGTGGATCAAGCAATTCTTTTAATGGCATTACTTTAACCTGTGCAGTGAAGATCATGTGATTGATTTATTTTTGAAAAACAAAGATAAAATAATGTAAGCAATGAAAATAACTGGAATTGCTAACCAGTGAAAAATCGGAAAACTAATTACGGCAATACCCATTAAAATTACCTTTGGAAGGTTATTTTTTAAGGTATAATCCTTAAATTTTAATGACATAATGGGTAGATTTCCTACCATCAGCCAACTCAGAACGAGAATCAAGGCATATAATACCCATTTATTAATTAACCACTGATTGACATCGATCAATCCACCTCCATAATGCAACATTAGTGGAAAAGAGGCTATTAAAAGCCCAATCCCTGGAGTTGGAACGCCTTTAAAAGCATACTGCTGAGTTGCATCAATGTTGAATTTAGCTAATCGATAGGCTGACGAACAGCTCAGAATAAATGCTGGTAAAAGATAAACCATCGGAATATCCAATCCATTTTGCTCTCTCATCCAGCTAATACGTAATAGTTGATAAAGAAATACTCCAGGAGCAACACCAAAACTAACTACATCCGCCAAGGAGTCTAGTTGTTTTCCCATTTCTGAGCATACTTTAAAAAGTCTTGCCACAAAGCCATCTAAAAAATCTACCACTGCAGCAGCAAATATAAAAAAGGCTGCAATAGCCATTTTTTCAGGAATATTGAAACTATTGGTAAACTCTTCATTAGAGTACAAAATGATACTTTCTGTTTGCAAGGTCAAAACAATAGCAATGCACCCAAAAAAGAGGTTGAACAAAGTAAATATATTAGGTATCTGTTTCATATTAAAACACCGGTTAAGCCTACCGACAGGATTACTAAATATTATTTATTTCGTTTCATGTAAGCTTCTATCTGCTCGACAGTGATTGGGATATTTTTCATCAAATCCTGATTTCCATTGCGAGTAATCCAAAAATTATTTTCAATACGAACGCCCATTTTCTCTTCTTCAATATAAATACCTGGCTCGATAGTAAACAGCATGCCTGCTTTTATAGGCTCAGTTTTAGTTCCTAGATCATGTACATCAATCCCTAAATGATGGGAAATACCATGGTACAAATATTTTCTATACGCCCTGTTTTCCGAATCTTCATTTTTAATGTCTGATTTTTGCAACAAACCTATTTTTTGAAATACTTTAGTAGCTTCCTCACCCACTTTTTCAGTATAGTCAACAATGTTAATACCTGGTTTTAATATAGAAGCTGCATAATGATGTAAATGTAAACAAGCATTGTACACGATTTTTTGTCTGCTAGAAAACTTTCCATTTACTGGAATAGTTCTAGTGAGGTCAGCACAATAGTTTCCATATTCTGCACCAAAATCCATCAACACTAATTCGCCCGCTTTACATGCTTGATTATTTTCAATATAGTGTAAAGTTCTAGCACGATCGCCGCCAGCTATGATTGAACTATAAGCTGGTCCTGTTGCTCTTTGAGTTAAGAAGGAATGCAATATTTCAGCCTCTATCTCATATTCCATTACCCCAGGTTTAATAAATTGAAGTAATCTTTTAAAAGTTTTTTCGGTTATATCTATCCCCTTTTGAATAACTTCTACTTCTAAAGGGCTCTTAATTGCACGAAGGTCTTTTAATAATTTAGCACTCCTTTTATACTGATGCAAGGGATAGCGTTGCTTCATCTGCTCGGCATAACGATAATCCCTAACCGGGACCAGATTCGCTTTACGGTCATTCTCATTAGTATTTAAGTAAATGGTATCTGATAAATGGATCCAGGGTTGCAACAAACCATCCAACACATCCAACCAAACGATGGTTTGAATGCCAGATATTACTAAGGCTTCATTTCTGCGCAAACGATGTCCATCCCATTTTTCCTTTAATTCATTAGGTCGCACCAATACCAGTACTTCTCTATACTTAGGATCAGGATTATCAGGAAATAAAATCAACATACTGTCTTCCTGTTCTATTCCTGTTAACCAGATCAAATCAGTATTCTGTTTAAACTTAAATAACTGATCGGCATTGGTAGGTAATTCATCATTACTATTAAAAATAGCAATAGAATTTTTATCCATTTTCTCTACAAAACGCTTACGGTTTTGTATAAAAATTTTTGGATTTAAGGGCAGATATTTCATTCAATTATTTTTATATATTGCAATATAAGACTGTTCTTTGAAAATAAAAATTGAGGAAGGTGATCCTTTGTAATTATACTTAAAATGGAATTGGTTTTTTAAAAAATATAGTTAACAAGCCATTTGAATTTAAAATAGCACCCAATGTATAAATAGCATTACCCATTTTTGATTTTTATAGAAAAGATGAAAACTTATTTTTTACTGCTATAAAGAAAAGGGTTAAAATAATAGTTGAATTGACCAACTACTTCTGCTTTTTTAAGCATAGAAAACTTTTCAATAGGCCTAGTTATTTCAATTGGTCTAAACAATTCAAATTTTTCCCGATCAGCTTTGGCAGACATACTGTCTAATACTACTCGAATAAGGTCGGTATGTGAAATGTAATAATCGTAACTTTTATAATATTGACTTCGAGTAACCTTATGGATTGAAAAGATTGCATTTTGCAATTTCAAATTCTCTATAGCAATTTTTTTTGAAGAATCTTTTTTTATAAACTGCTCAGTATATATATCCGCACGAATCATATCCCACATTACCAATTGCATTTTTTCCCTTCCCAAAATACCTGAGGGGGTACTGGTTTTATTATTACAACCTACAATAAAAAAAAATCCTGCAATAAAAATTAAATATTTCATTTTTGTAATTCCTCTTTATACCTAGTGGCATTGGTAATATCCATTTTTTGCAAAATATCAGAGGCCCTGATTTTATCCTGCTGGTCAGCTTTCGAAAATATTTTTATTAATTCGTTCGACTTTCCTTGAAAAAAAAACTGATTAATCATGGTATTTTGATTATCCGTATTAAAATTATTTAATCGGTTTAATGCTGCTAATACCTCAATTCTTGCCGTTTTTTCATCTTCAAACATTTTATCTAGTCCTAAGTGATAATACCCATAATAAATATCATGCAAAATGGCATAACGGGTATTCATCATATTTTCTACTAGCCAATATCGATTCCGTCTGCCATCAAAAGCCTTCCACCCAATGATTCCTCTAGTTTCGGGTGCGTTATTTACAATATTTTGAGCTTTCAAGAAATAGGCATCCCCTCCGCGAGGTGAAAAAGAAGCATAGTCAAATGCAATAATCATGTTAACATAATAAGCGAAAATTGCAGTTAAATTAGAGGACAAAGGTTCAGTACCTCCTACCCTGTTTTCATTAAATTCTAATTGCTGAAATTCAATGTATTTAAAATAAATATCCTCATCCTGGAAATTAATGATAGGTGAAGCATAAGAACTGTTGAATATTGGTCTTGCTGCTTGAATAGTTAAGGAAGCCGAATACACGTTCGCTTCTGGTGTAGCTTGTAGATTTAAAAAAAAATTACAATCAATTTTTTCATTCACTAGAAAAACATCCTTGGTCCATTTACGGTTATTGATAAAAGTATTGAGAGAAGTTTGTAGCGTTTGAAAAACATTTTTATTTACAGTAGATCCAATCCGACTGCTATTGACTGTAACTCGAGCGTTCAATTCTTGAGCAGGAACAAGATGCACAGTAATCAACAAAAAAAATACAAATACTAATCTGATGAAATACATATTACAGTAGTTGAATAATGCTATTTACGATATCGACTGCCACCTCTTTTTTCGATTTAGTATCAAAATATTGAGCATTGCCTAATTTATCAAAAATAGTTATTTTATTGGTGTCATGCCCAAATCCTGCTCCTTCATCATTTAATGAATTCAATACTATCAAGTCGGCATTTTTTTCAACCAACTTTTTCTTTGCATAATTTTCTTCGTCAGAAGTCTCTAAAGCAAATCCAATTAATAACTGACCAGGTTTTTTAATCTCCCCTAGATATTTCAAAATATCCTTAGTCTCAGTTAAAGCTATTGAAAGCGTTGAATTAGACTTCTTAATTTTTTGTTGGCTTGTATTCGTTGGCGTGAAATCAGCCACTGCTGCACTCATTACAGTAATGTCTATAGTTGGAAAAACAGATTTACAAGCCGCTAACATATCAACTGCAGTTTGAACTCGAATCGTTTTAAGAGAATCAGGAATATCTAATGAATTGGGACCAATAATCAAATTAACCTCGGCTCCAAGTTTTTCAAATTCCAAAGCGATTGCTAACCCCATCTTACCGGATGAATGATTTCCTATAAATCTAACAGGATCGATAGGTTCATAGGTTGGCCCTGCAGTAACCATTACCTTCTTTCCACTTAAAGGTTTTCCATTGGAAAAATAGTCTTTCAGCCAATCTACCATTACTGCTGGCTCCATCATTCGCCCTTCACCTATTAATCCACTGGCTAATTCACCTGAATCTACAGGAAGAACGATATTGCCAAAAGTAGTGAGTATTTGAAGGTTACGCTTTATGGCAGGATGATGCCACATATCCTCATCCATTGCAGGAGCTACTGCTACTTTACAAGTAGCCGAAAGATAGACTGCCATTAAGAGATTATCGCAGTTACCCGAAGCCATTTTGGAAAGCGTATTGCAACTCAGTGGTGCCAGTAACATGATATCAGCCCACCTTCCTAAAGAAACATGATTTTCCCAAGTATTTTCATGCACTAGATCCATTACAACTGGATGACGGGAAAGTGTTGATAGGGTTAATGGAGATACAAAATCTTTTGCAGCGGGGGTCATTATTACTCTTACTTCTGCACCTGCCTTTATTAATAAACGCACCAGTATAGCCGCTTTGTAAGCAGCAATACTTCCGGTAACGCCCAATAATATTTTTTTTCCTTCTAACATAAAAAACGACGGTTCAAACCGTCGTTAAAAATATAAAATCTTATTTAAAAAAATATTGCTAAAATTTAACCAGTTCAACTAGCTAAATAAATCTTCTTCATTTTTACGGTAGTAGATTTTATCCTCTACAAATTCTTGAGAAGCTAGTAATGAAGGGTTAGGCATACGCTCATAAGCCTTAGAAATTTCAATCTGCTCTTTATTTTCATGAATTTCTTCCAAGCTATCCGTGTGACTTGCAAATTCTTCTAACTTATTATGCAATTCTTCTTTAATAGTGATATTAATTTGATTGGCACGTTTTGCAATGATTGCAATGGATTCATACAAATTTCCAGTTTTCTGTTTTAAATCAAACAGGCTTTTTGGCTCTACCACATTACTCGTACTAGCGCTGAGTTGTCGTCTTAATTTGCTCATATTGTATTGCTTTAATATTATTTTGACTTAAGTTATTTAATTCTTTTGCTTCCTCAAGTAATTTGCTATCAGGAAAACGATCCGCAAAATCTTGATATTCAGTGACCACTTTTTCAAACCTTTCAGGTTGCTTATCAATAATACTCATTTTTGCAAATTTAAAATAAGATTTGATAACACTCAACTTATACATATCTCCCTGTTTTGAGTCAGGAAAGCTTGATAATACGTTGGCATAAGAAATAGCTGCTGCCTTATACTGTCCGACTTTAAAATAAAGATCTGCCGCTCTTAATTCCTTACTCTCCATTCTTGCCCTACATTTGTCAATGATGGCAGAAGCTTCTTCATTTCTCAAGGAGCCAGGATGAGTATTAATAAAGGACTGCATCACTCCTATCGTTTTTCCTGTATTGGTTTGATCTAAATCAATTTTAGGCACCTGCTTATAAAAACACATAGCATGCATAAAATCTACTTCTTCTGCCTTACTGCTATTTGGAAAAACCTCTAAAAATCCTTTAAAAAAATGTTCTGCATCACTATAGTTTTGCATATAATAAAAGCAATAGGCATCTCTATAATAAAGTTCTTCAAACTTATCTGATCCCTTAAAAACAGGATAAAGCTCCTCATACAATTGCTGAGCCTGCCGATACTTTTTTTCCATATAAAACTTATCCGCCATCTTCAATTTATAGGTAACATCCTTACTTTTCAGGATTTTGCCATATTTACTGCAAGATTCCAGTGAAAAAAATACTACTACAGCGATTAAAGACAGTTTTAAAAATCTCATACAAGAGTGCAAAATTAGTGATTTTCAATCAAATATCTTCCCAAATTATAAGATGACAAAAAACTAGCCGTTAAGATTTTCAAAATGTTCTATTGATCAGGTAAGATAAATTCAGTATTCAGCATACACTTTACCCTATTGAGGCAAACTTGATCGATAGTGAGTCATCACTTAAATATACAATAAATATTAAATATAATTAATTTGTAAACTAAATTATAGACACTAAAAAGCCCTCCCTTTTTGAGGGAGGGCTTTGATATAAAAAGATTCGCTTAGTTAGATTTGATATCAATAGTATTTTGATCTCCTCCTCCAATGCTTTTTTCAGTTGAAACTCTATCAGCACCAATTCCTAATTTTTCAACTAAATAATTCTTAATAGCATCCAATTTCTTGTCTGCTATAGATTGTTGAGCTTTAGAAGCTGCTGGGTAAGCTGTAAGAGTGATAGAACAAGTAGGACTGTTCTTTAGTTTTGATTGAACAGAAGCTAACATTTCTTTTGCATCTTTACTCAACTTAGTAGATTTCATTGAAATACTTGGGTAATCTACTGGACAAGCTGGCTTAAGAGACATTTTAGAAATTAAATCTTTCATTTCATTGCAACAAGCTGGTTCTGGACATTTACCTACTCCAGATGCGTCAACTGGTTGACACTCTGTTGGAGTAATTAATTGTTTATCCTTACAATCTGGAACACCATCACCATCAGTATCTCTTGTTACACCGTGTGTATCAACTGGGCAACCAGCTGGAGTACTTGGCTCTTTATCTAATTGATCAGTAACGCCATCACCATCTGTATCAGCAAAAACTGGTTTTGGTAACTTCATGTGCTTTGGATTGTTTAACTCGCTGTAAGCGTAATCCAATGGATTTAACCACCACAAAGGTTGAACAGTCTTAGTTTTGTTACCTACATTAATATTTAAACCCAATGAAAAGAAGTTCCAAGAATCATATTCACCTGATTTAGCGGCATCGCCATAAGGAAATGCTTGATATTGTTGTCCATCAACTAAATCAGACTTAACAAATGTTTGACGATCTTCTAGGGCAAGATTTACTCTTTTACTTAATTTAACTTCAATACCTAACAAAACAGATGCAGAAGGTTTAACTAAATTGCTACCAGATTTCGCTGTACGCAAACCACCTTGATCCGCATGAGTTTCATAAGTATTATCCATTCCATCCTTCAAAGACTTCAATAAATCTTTTCTAGTTGAATAAACATTCGCCCCACTTAAACTTGAAAATAAAGAAGCATAAGTATTACCGCTAGCATCTAAAGCATTTACCTTAGTGTGCCAGAAAGCAAAACCTAAACCAGCACCTGCATATATAGATGCAGATGATTTTTGCTTATGAAAACGGATATTAGTAATAGTAGCTAAACTTTGTAAGGAAATGTCTTGAATTTTAGCTTTATAATTTTGGTAAATTGCTTGCGGAGCACCACCATTTAAGGTAGCAATTGCACCTGCAGAAGTTCTCACAATCGGGTTATACCCTTTAGCACCTAAATTACCACCGTTAGCAGCTGATAACCAGGCTGGATCCCTTTGATAATTATCATTAGTTGACCAATTCATACCGTAAGCAGTAGCGTTAGTGTATTGCAACCTTAATGAGAAAGTATATCCAATAGCTTTTCTAAGATGAGCTTCAAAACCCAAACTAGGAACTCTAGATGGAATATCTCCATTAACTGCGATTGAACCTAATGAAATACCAAACTCCACTTGGTTACGTGGAATAGCTGGGAAATTATAGGTGTTATTCAAAAATTCATTGTGCTGCGGCTTATGCTTAGCAGAAATCACAGTAGAATCAAAAATACTATAGCCTGCACCCATTTGTGCAAAACTTGTAGTAGCTAAAAATAGAGTTAAAAACCCTAAAATTATTTGGTACTTTTTACTTGACATAATATAGATTTATTTAATGCTGAACTAGGGGTTAATTAAACACGAAATTATCATAATATATTGAAAATGCAAAGTTTTTTGTGGGATATTTAACTATTCCTTAAAAAAATACCTTTTTTTTAAACTATTTGGGGTTAATAACCATCACCAATAGACGCTTTTTACCCTAAACGGCTACAGTAGGCTGGCATAAAATAAAATATTTTCTTTGAAGCCGTTGAATACTGAACTATATTGCTTTTTTTTGCTCATGGACTTTGTCAACAAGATTATAGGGGATGAATTAAAAATTTTTGAAAAAAAATTTACAGAAGCCGTAAAAAGTCAGACTCCTTTGCTCGACCGGATAATGAAATACATTATCAAACGAAAGGGAAAGCAACTAAGGCCAATGTTTGTGTTTTTGAGTGCAAAATTGGTAGGCCCAATTAACGAAAGTACCTATCGTGCGGCAGCGCTGGTTGAAATACTTCATACCGCTACCCTAGTTCATGATGATGTAGTAGATGAATCGCTGGAAAGAAGAGGTTTTTTTTCTATCAATGCCATTTGGAAAAACAAAATAGCGGTACTTGTTGGTGACTATTTATTATCAAAAGGTTTATTACTTTCCACCTCCCATCAAGATTATCAACACCTAGATATTTTATCAGAAGCGGTAAGAAAAATGAGTGAGGGAGAATTGCTTCAAATTGAAAAAGCCCGCAACCTAAATTTAAAAGAGGATATCTATTTTGAAATCATCAGAAACAAAACAGCTTCTCTACTTTCATCTGCTTGTGCGGTGGGAGCATGGAGTACTTGCAAAGATCCTATCACTACTGAAAAGATGAAACAATTTGGTGAAAAGATTGGCATTGCGTTTCAGATTAAAGATGATCTTTTTGATTATGGCAAAGAAGATATTGGCAAACCAACTGGCAATGATATCAAAGAAAAAAAATTAACGCTTCCTTTGATTTATACACTTAATAATATAGATGCAGCTACTAGAAGGAAATTAATCTACATTATTAAAAATGAAAATACGCAGCCTGAAAAAGTGAAGCTAGTGATTGATACCGTCGTTGAGGCAGGCGGTATTCGGTATGCAGCTGCCAAAATGAATGACTATAGAAACGAAGCAATCTCCATACTACATGAATTTCCAGAAACTGAGGTGAGAAAAGCATTAGAAGAACTGGTGATATTTACTACCGACAGAAAGTATTAAATTAATTAACCAGAAACGATCAAATTGCTCAGATTCATCTTCACCTTTAAAATAACGTGAATGAATAAACGCTGGAATATATTAAGTGGCAATGATGAAAAAGAAAAAGCGCTCAATCAATCGCTTAAAATAAATACTACCCTCAACAAAATTTTAGTCCAAAGAGGTATCGATGATTTTGAAAAATCGAAAGCTTTTTTTCGTCCCCAATTAAACGATTTACACGATCCTTTTTTGATGAAGGATATGCAAAAAGCAGTGGACAGAATAATTGCTGCGATCAATAAAAATGAAAAGATTTTAATTTTTGGAGATTACGATGTGGATGGAACTACTTCTGTAGCTTGTATGTACCAGTTCATTTGTAAAATACATACTCCTCATCTAATTGATTTTTATATTCCACATCGATATCGAGAAGGATATGGTATTAGCAAAGCAGGTATTGATTTTGCAGCCACCCATGATTTTAGTTTAATCATTGCGCTAGACTGTGGTATCAAATCAGTAGACCTAATTTCCTATGCAAAAGGCTTAGGAATTGACTTCATTATTTGTGATCATCATCTACCGGATATTATTTTACCCCCTGCAGTAGCTATTTTAAATCCTAAGCAAACCGATTGCCACTACCCTTTTAAAGATCTCTGTGGATGCGGCGTTGGTTTTAAATTAATAACAGCTTTAGCTAAACACTTTAAAATAAATGAATCTGTTTATTTTAATTACTTAGAACTCGTTGCCACCGCAATAGCTGCAGACATAGTGCCCATGATTGGAGAAAATAGAATCTTGGCTTATTACGGAATACATCAAATCAATAACAATCCATCTGCTGGTATCAAATCATTAATACAACTTAGTGGAATAAAAGGCAAACTAACCATTACCAATGTAGTATATGTGATCGCTCCAAGAGTTAATGCTGCTGGAAGAATGGATGATGCAAAAAAAGCAGTGCAACTATTTATAGCATCCGATCCTACCAAGGCGCTTGAGTTTGCCGAAATGCTTCATAGTGATAATAGCGATCGAAAAGAAGCCGATAGTTCCATTACTGATGAGGCACTGGCTTTATTAGCAAAAGACCCGCTTTCGATAGATAAAAAAACAACGGTAGTATTTAATGAGCATTGGCATAAAGGTGTAGTAGGTATTGTAGCAAGTCGACTGACTGAAAAATATTACCGACCAACCGTTGTACTCACCCTTCACGAGGGTATAGTTTCAGGAAGTGCTAGAAGCGTTATGGGGTATAATTTATATGAAGCTATTGATGCCTGTAAGGAATATCTGCTCGCCTATGGAGGGCACTTTGCTGCAGCAGGTCTTTCAATGCTTCCAGAAAATGTTGAAGCTTTTGCTAATAAATTTGAAGAGGTAGTCGCTGCCAGTATCCCGAATCATCTTTTAATTCCAGAAATCATCATTGATAGTTCCATCTCCTTTAGCGAATTAACCATGCCCCTTTACAATATCATTTGCCAGATGGAACCCTTTGGACCTGGAAATATGCGTCCTGTGTTTGTTGCCACTAATTTAATAGACACCGGTTACTCAAAAATTTTAAAAGAATTACATATCCGGTTTGTTGTAAAACAAAATAATATCCGCTTTACTGGTATCGGTTTTAATATGGCAGACAAATTTCAATTGTTAGCATCAAAACAACCTATTGATATTGTTTTTACGTTGGATGAAAATAGTTGGAATGGTGAAACTACCCTTCAATTAAAAGTCATTGATATTAGGTTAACCTCCATTTAAAAGTATAACGACTGACTTTGTTAAATTAAAAATAACCCCCTTTTCCTTGCGCAACTTTTATTTATCCAAAATGAATTGATCAGCTATTGTTTGAATAAATATAGTCAACTAAAAAAGGGACTATCTTTTCAGACAATCCCTTTTTATCTAAATTATTGTTTGCTATATAATCCAATTTCAATCAAAAAATTAACTCATCAACTCAACACTTCGGTTGATGAAACTAGTCAGCGTATTTCCCTTTAATAAACCTTGAGAAAGTAGGGCAAGATCTGCTAGGTTATGAATTATTTTTTCCTGTTTTTCTTTAGTAGGTTCTGCTAAAACATTTTTAAATAACGGATGATTTCCGTTTACCGTTAAGGTTACTTCGTCGGGCATACTCGCATAGAATGCACCCATTCCTCCTTGCATAGACGCCATATCTTTCATCCGACGCATAAACTCAGGACGAGTTGCTACCACTGGAGAAGCTGTTGCACTTAGCCCTTTCACTTCAACCGTTACATTTAAATCTGGAATTTTTATTCCAAACAATTCCTTCAGCGTAGCTTCTTCTTCCTTACTTAGCACACTCTCACCCCCCTCCTTTTTATCAATCAAATTTTCAGCTATATCACTATCCACTCTTACAAATTGTACATTCTCCCACTTCATCTCCATTTGGTTTACAAAACCATTGTCAATGATCGTTTCCATTTTTAATACCACATAACCATTCGCATTGGCCTGCTGAATAAATGCATCTTGTTGAATTGGATCGGTACTATATAATATTACCTGTTTACCCTCTTTATTTTTTTGCAAGGTTTCAGTTGCCATTTTATACTCTTCAAAAGTATAAAACTTGCCTTCCGTACTTTGGAGTATTAAAAATTTATTCGCCTTTTCTAAAAATTTATCATCGGTCATCATTCCGTACTTCACAAACAATCCAAGGCTTTCCCATTTTTCTTCAAAGGATGGTCGATCCACCTTAAAAATTTCCTCTAGTTTATCCGCTACCTTTTTAGTGATATGAGAATTAATTTTTCTTACATTAGGATCTCCCTGTAAATAACTACGACTCACATTCAACGGTATATCTGGAGAATCAATTACCCCTTGAAGTAACATTAAAAATTCAGGTACAATATCCTTTACTTCATCAGTAACAAAAACTTGATTACTGTATAATTGTATTTTGTCTTTTTGTATTTCGTAGGACTGTTTTATTTTAGGGAAATAAAGAATACCTGTAAGATTAAAAGGGTAATCCACATTCAAATGAATCCAAAACAATGGAGCTTCATTAAATGGATATAGCTCCTTATAAAAATTTTGATAATCTTCTGTAGTTAAATCAGCCGGCTTTTTAGTCCAAGCTGGCTCGGGATTATTAATTTGTTTGCCTTCAAATAAAATAGGCACCGGTAGAAAACGGCAAAATTTATCTAGTACCGTCTTAATTCTTTCCGGCTCTAAAAATTCTATACTTTCTTCATTTAAATGCAAAACAATATCGGTACCCCTTCCTTCTTTTTGAACATCTTCTAACAAGAATTCTGGACTACCATCACACTCCCATCTTACCGCCTTTGCCCCTTCCTTGAAGGAACGAGTAATCACCTCTACTTTTTCACTGACCATAAAGGAAGAGTAAAAGCCCAATCCAAAATGCCCAATGATATTATTTTCATTTTGCCCCTTGTATTTATCCAAAAACTCTTCTGCACCACTAAAAGCTACCTGGTTAAGGTATTTATCAACTTCCTCTTCTGTCATACCAATTCCCTTATCTGAAATGGTAACTGTCTTTTTATCCTTATCAATACTAATTGAAATGCCAATTTCTCCTATTTCCCCTTTTGCCTCACCTAAAGAAGACAAAGTTTTCAATTTTTGAGTAGCATCCACTGCATTACTAACCAACTCCCTTACAAAAATATCATGTTCGTTATATAGAAACTTTTTAATGATGGGAAAGATGTTTTCCGTTTGCACCCGAATATTTCCTTTTTGCATAAAACTTTTTTTGACTACAAAGCAAACAAAATACCAAAATACTTTAACTGACAGCTTGACACTTTTAAAGCCACTGAAATGGGGGAAAATCTGGGCTAGCTCAATACGCTCAACCCATATTTACCCTTACTGCATCAGCGACCCCTAGTACCGAAAACTTCAGAAGTACTTTTTCAAAACCCTAATTGGAAGGCTTTAAAAGAAGTCTTTTGAACGATTTCAATAGTGATAGCAGCTATTTTTGACTCCCTCCTTCAGTTGATAAGAATAAATTGTGATCCGTATTATTTAACTTCGCAGTACTATGACGGAAAAAATTCTCATCCTCGATTTTGGATCACAATACACTCAATTAATTGCAAGAGTAGTAAGGGAAGCAAATGTATATTGCGAAATAACTCCTTATCACAAAGAAATTATTTATAGCCCTGAACTAAAAGGAGTCATTCTTTCTGGGTCTCCTTTTTCAGTAAATGAACCGAATGCTCCCAATATAAATATTGAAAAAATCGCTGCGAAAGTACCAGTTTTAGGAGTTTGCTATGGTGCGCAACTAACAGCAAAATTATTTGGTGGAAGAGTTGAAAAAAGTGAAAAGAGAGAATACGGACGGGCAAAATTGGAAAAAGTAAAAGAAGATATTCTACTAAAAGATATTGGTTCTTTTTCTCAGGTCTGGATGAGCCATAGTGATACCATTAAAGAATTACCTAGCGGATTTGAAATATTGGGAACTACTGATAGTATCCCTGTTGCTGCATTTAAGCGTTCGAATAAAGATTTGTTTCCTCTCTATGGTCTTCAATTTCATCCTGAAGTATATCACTCTATAGAGGGAAAAACTATTATTAATAATTTCCTTTTAAAAATATGTAGCTGCGCTCAAGATTGGACCCCTGCGCATTTTATAAGTGATACAGTTGCCGCATTGAAAAAACAAATTGGTAACAAAAGAGTCATTATGGCTTTAAGTGGTGGAGTAGATAGTACCGTTGCTGCTACGCTAATTCACCAGGCATGTGGAGATAATTTGTTTGGCATTTTTGTAGATAATGGAGTTTTAAGAAAAAATGAATTTGAGCAAGTACTAGAAATGTATGCTAAACTTGGCTTAAATGTAAAAGGTATTAACGCAAGAGAACATTTTTATACTCGCCTTGCTGGAAAAACAGATCCTGAAGAAAAAAGAAAAGTTATAGGAAGTGGATTTATAGAAATTTTTGATCAAGAGGCGCATCGAATTGAAAATATTGACTTTTTAGGACAGGGAACTATTTATCCTGATGTAATTGAATCCGCTTCTGTCCACGGTCCTTCTGCAACCATTAAATCGCACCATAATGTTGGAGGACTTCCAGCAACAATGAAACTATCGTTGGTAGAACCATTGCGTTCCCTGTTTAAGGATGAAGTAAGAAAAGTTGGATTAGAATTAGGCATACCTTATGATATGCTTTATAGACACCCCTTTCCTGGACCAGGACTAGGCATTAGAATTTTGGGAGAAGTGACTGAAGAAAAAGTACGCCTACTTCAAGAGGCAGATGCTATTTATACGAATGGTCTTAAAAAATCTAACTTGTATTCTAGCGTTTGGCAAGCTGGCACAATTTTGCTTCCAGTAAAAAGTGTAGGTGTAATGGGAGATGAACGTACTTATGAATTTACTGTTGCCCTTAGAGCAGTTACTTCTGTAGATGGCATGACAGCTGATTGGGCTCATCTACCCTACGATTTTTTAGCAGACATATCCAATGAAATTATCAATAATGTTAGAGGCATCAACCGCGTAGTGTATGATATCAGCAGTAAACCTCCTGCAACCATTGAGTGGGAATAAGCCCTCTCTACTGAAATTTTGGAGGTACATAAATTGAATCAAAAAATGAAAAAGATTTTACAATCATTGGTGTTTGTTTTGGTGATAATCATATTGTCACTTCAATCCTTTTCACAAAAAGCTCCAGTTAAAAGTGGTAAAATATTTCGAGTAGGTATTTTTGCGCCACTCTATCTTGATTCAATTTTCAATGCCGAAGGCAAATTAAAAAACAACCTGGAGCTACCTCGTTTTGTTAAGCCGTCAATTGATTTTATAAATGGCGCTAAGATTGCACTCGACTCTTTGGTAATGCCCAATCAATTGGTAAACACCCATATTTACGATACAAAATCTAAGCTCCTTCCATTAGATCAATTGATAAAATTAAAAAAAATCGATTCGCTTGATTTAATCATTGGCTCAGTGAAAGATGTAGAATTCAAACAGCTAGCTTCCTTGGCATTAAGTAAAAATATTCCATTTATTTCTTCTACCTATCCTAATGATGGAGGGGTTACCGCTAATCCTTTCTTAGTGATTATTAACTCAACTTTAAAGTCGCATTGCGAAGCGATATATGCAAATATTTTACAAAACCATGGCAAAGGAAAAATATTGTTGATCAGAAAAAAAGGTGCTCAAGAAGATATAATTGCTAGCTATTTCAAAGCAATGAATGAGGCTGATCTAAAGCCGAAGCTAAATATTCAGACCATCATTTTAGATAGTATTTTTAGCACAGCGAGTTTACAAAAGAAATTAGACAGTACGCACCAGTCTATAATTATCGGTGCATCATTAGATGAAAATTTTTCTTCCAAACTTACTGCTGCTTGCTACGAACTTCACCAGTATTACCCTATTACTTTAATTGGAATGCCTAACTGGGATGGATTTAGAATCTTTACAAAAAAGGATCTATACACCGATTTTCCTGTTTACTTTACAAGCCCTTATTATAATGCTAGATGGGACAATAATAGTAAATTATTGATAGCAGGTTATGGAGAAAAATATAAAGGAAAGCCTTCAGATATGGTTTTTAAAGGCTTTGAGTCCACTCAGCGTTTCATTAAACTGCTTACTGCTTTTCCTAATGACTTCCTAAGTCATCTCAACGATACTCCTTATAAAGTTTTTTCAGAATACAATTTTCGACCCGTTTTTCTAAACAAAGAAAACAAGGTGCCGGATTATTTTGAAAACAAACACCTCTATTTTATTAAAATTCTAAATGGAGCTACCACTAGGGCTATTCAATTTTAAAAATATATTTTTAGCTAGCTGATCATTGCTTTTTCAA
>Ga0222712_10000284_pt1 | contig 70668 bp, 62 predicted proteins | sample C33_657DmetaG_FD_165043 | JGI IMG/M metagenome (GOLD analysis project Ga0222712, IMG submission 165043) | Estuarine water microbial communities from San Francisco Bay, California, United States - C33_657D | ecosystem: Environmental > Aquatic > Marine > Unclassified | place: USA: California... | reverse complement strand
CGACCATCAGCACTTACAGTACAAGTTGCTCCAGAATTTGATGATGTATTTGATGACCAAATTGGTATAGATGTTGTTTGAACACTTGCATCACCATATATTTGTGTTCTTGTTATATCATTTGAAACCGCACAAGATGCAGTACCGTCTGTTTGGACATTTTGTAATCCAAATAAATTATAACCATTATTTGCCGCATATTCTTGACATTTATCAAACGTTGTATATCCGTTTATTAAAGTCATAGCGCGTTTATCGTCGGACAAATTATCCTCTGAATTTGTAAATAAATTCCATTCGGCAACTTGAACGCAATAACGATTATTTGTTTGATCATTATTACCAACTCTATCAATTAATAATATATACGCGCCATAAGCACCCGGAAATGCAACATTATATACTTTTGGTATTGTGTTTGTGAATGATTGGTTCACCTGTCTATCAACTTGTGTCCACTGACTATCTTTAAAACCAATAACATACCAACTATTTGGACTTCTTGTAGTGATATTTGTTTTCGAATCAGAACGAGGAGTTAAAGAATATTGATTGACTGTTGTATTTTGAACAGTACTTGTGTTTACTCCAGGCATATTAATTTGTATAAATTCACCACTCACCATTCCAATATTTATAATATTTACTCCATTTGAACCTTCATACATTCCAGTCGTCGAATTATAATTTGTTGCCGAACTTACTTCTGAATGCCAAAAAGTATTTGGATTTTGGTCAAATACGGTCCAAGGACCTGCGCCAGAAGTTGGATCACCTAAATAAACACTTGACGACCCACTCGCAAATCCATTCACCGAATTTGAAGAATTCATAATTGGAACTACATTTACATTGGTTGAAAGTGGTATATCATTATAACAACCAATATATTTACTACTTGGATTATTAATCATATTTGACGCATATACATTTTTTCCTTCGTTACCACAACTTTGACCCATTATCATATTTGACCCAACTATTAATGTTGGATTTGTTGGAAGTTTAGCACCTTGTACATATTCAGATGTCCAAGGTATTGTTAGTTTAACGATTTCTTTTGGACATCCGTTTTTATTAATTGTTCCATTAAATATTTCTTCACTGGTATATGGTTTAACAACACCTTCATTTGTTACATAAACTATAGTTCCATCTGTAAATTGTAAGTTTTTACCTAAATACGGATTATTTGAACTAACTCTATCAATTGTAGCTAAAGAAGAGTTACTTATTTTTTGTTGAATATCACTATATTGTTGCATAAGTTCGTTATATCTTGTTTGTAATTTTGTTAGTTCATTTATATCATTTTTATTTGTATTCATATTTGTATTTTCATTTGTAACCTTTTTATTTTGTTCTAAACTAACAAATCCCTCTTTTCTACTTGTATTTTTCTTACTTTTACTTGTACCAATATTTTGTTTTATTTTAGTTTGATATGAATTAAACTGTTTACCTTGTTTTAAAGATATATTTAATAAATCATTATTCATCTCTAATATAAATAAATAGAAAAATTAATTGTTTTTGTATTTATTATGTTGAATATATACTATTACTGACTAAATTATTTGAGGATGAAATACTCATTCCAATCATTTGTTTTATTGTTATAAAAACAACAATAAAAGCTAATAAAATCCATAATTTATAATATATACTTTCTTTGTTCACAAATAATGTTTGATTATTTTCTTCTTGTTCAATAGAATAATGTTCTTCCAAGTCTTGTTTAAGAGAATTATTTTGTTCTAAAAGTTTATCATAAGATACATTTAATTGTTCTTGTATTGTTTTCTTTTCTTCGTATTGTTGTTTTAGTTCTGGATTAATATTTCGAAGTTCATTTGTAATTTCATTGTTTAAATCTAATAGTCGTTGATTTAAATATTTCATTGTTGATAATATTTCTTTTTTCGATGTTATTAAAGCGTAATCATCATCTTTACCCGTTGTTATTGTTGAATCGCCGCTTCTTGTCCAACAATAACGCTTTACCGGATTAAATGTTGCGCCTGAACATTGACTTGAATTCGCACACATATCTTCACATTCTTGTTGCGTCGAAACAGTTCCTTCTTTTAATCCACTTGTTCCCCACCAAGTTCTACCTTTTAATGCGGTAAATAAATTCGTATCGGGGTAAATAGGTTCAGTGTTAGTTGTAAATGTTTTAGAATCTCCATAACAACCTTTACGATGAGTGTCGCTTGTTGAAGTTGCCCATAAGAAACTATCATTAACTAATGTATCAAGTGTTTGAGATTTTGGCCATGTTGAATTTGCGTCAACCAAATCAAAATTAGTACAACCTTGATCTCCCCAGATTTTTTCATAACATTTTTGCGAAATCCCTGTACTGTCTCTTCTATAATTTGCGCATGGATTGGAATTTCCATTTTGTAGAATATTTATTAAATTTTTTCCCGATTCTTGATATTGTTGAAGAATGACTTCATATTCTTTTTGTAATGCTTCAACCTTTATCACTGCTGACTTAATTATATCATTATTTATTTCATCCATAATATATACAAAGAAAAAATGTTCAATATTCAATATTCAATATTCAATATTCAATATTCAATATTAAATAAGTATTCGAATTTAGTATTTAAAATTATATCTCGCCACAAAAAATGTTATAAATGATGTTGCTATTATACAAAAAAAAGATGAATTATTAAAATTATTCTTTTCGTATTTCACTAAATTATCAACATATTGACCACCTATTTCATTTTGATTTATTGATTTTGTTGAATACATTTTTGACCATTTATTATTTTCTTCTTTCATATATTTTGACAATTCTGGATTAATATTATATTTCTTAAACATCATAAACATAATAAATATACTTAAAAATAAAATATACAATATACGAATTATATTTTATTTTGTTGGAATGGGTTTTTTAAATAATTTAACTAACAAAATAATTCCAATTATCATTCCCACGAATATTTGAATATTTTGATAGTATTGATCATTGTATTTTTTTTTTGAATCATCAATTAATATTTGAGAACCATCTTGTGTATTATTAATATTTTCAGACAGTTCTATTAATTTCTTATATAATTCTTCTTCTCCTTTCAATTTTATTGATATTGAAGACACTTGATTGTCTAATTCTTCAATCATTTTATCAATATTATTTGTTGTTGAAAATAATTGTCTACTTATTGTTTGTAGTTGCGATTTACTATTCGCGTAAAAATTTTGAAATTCATTTACTTCTGGATTTTTATTAAAATAAACATAATATTTTGTAAAATCATCCAATGCTGAAAAAAATTGTGTTTTTATGTTATTTATTTGTTCATTGAATTGTTGTGATTGTCCTATAAATTGCTGCTCTCGCTGCCCTTGTTGATCCATTTATATATTATTATATATATAATTATCTACAAATTCTATAATAAAACGATGATATTGCTGTTTTACTTGGTCGTGTTATTTCACATACTTCACCCGGTCTTATTCCAATCGCTTTAGCAACAGGATCAAATCGCGATAATTCAGGAAATAATTCATCATTGATTATATTATATCTTATTTTTATTTTAATTTTTTCCGCTTCATTTAAAATACGATGCGGTGGAACTAATATATGCTCCAAAATATTAAACTGTAAACGTTGTAAAGGTATTAGAATTATAAATATTTTTTCTGATTCCCAAATATGTCTTAATGTATTTAATAATGTTTCATTGACTTCATCTTTAACAACAACTAACAAAGTGTCATTTTTTGTTAGTATTTCTTCAATATAAAATAAGTCATCGATCATTTCTTGTAAATTATTGGGTCTCAGTGATTTACCTAAATAATATTTTATATAAATTTTTTTCTCATTATTTACACTTTTTATTTCATTTTCCTCTTCTACCTTTTCTTCATATTGATTTTTTGATAAAATTAAATCCAATTGATTGTTTATTTTCATTGTATTAATTTCATTTATACTGAAACCATCATATTCAGTTATATTATAATTTTGCGCTTTCATTAATTCAAGAAGAACAATTCTTGATTTGTAAATTTGAGAAATTAAACTACTTGTATTTTGACTTGTCATTAATATATTATAATACTATCATATTAACTTTATTTTGTTTCAATTTTAAATTATATTTTTTAATTAATTTTGTTAGTTCATTTTTATTATTTTTGTAATACCATTATTACTTTCATTGCTACTACTATTACTTGTATTATTACTTGTACTATTATTGTCGTTTGAATCATTACTACTTTCTGTTGATGTTCCTCCCTTTTGTTCAACCGCAAATAATGGTAATTGTTGAGCCAATTGTTCAGTAATCGGAATTGGTTTATTTATTGTAACTAAAGTATCAGGTATTTGTTTTGCTAAATTATTAAATTCTTTTGCCATTGAACTATACCCTCCTTGTAAAGCAATTACTTGATTCATCGGAGGCAACGCTTTAAAAGCATTATTTAAAGGTTTTTCTAAAGGGTTTTCCGAAGGAATTTCCAAAGAATGTTGTCTCATTCCTCCTTTACGCATTATTTCATTCATAACATTTTCACGCTGATCAACTGGTATTTGTAAAATTTGTGATTGTAACTCTCCGCTTAGATTATTAAATGTTTCGTTCATATATGCATCATTAAAAATGTTTGCTCCGCCTTTACTTGGCGGAGGACTTTCTTCAGGAGAACGAATTGATAAATCTTGACTTGAATTTGACTGTTCAGACATATATTGCGGACTTGACTGTTCAGACATATATTGCGGACTTGAATTTGACTGGTCAGGTATTAATTCTGGGATTGGTTGTTCGGGTGTATATTCAATATTACGAGGTTCAATCGGTTCTGCCTTTTGAATAGTTATATTATTTTTAGATTGTATTTTTAATTTATCTTCAAGAGTTTTTTTATAATTTTCAATAATTTCTTTAACATCTCTTTTAACCTCACCATCTTCGCCGTGATCAATATGAAGAAGTTTATTAATATTTTTCGATTGATAAGATAAATTTAATAATTGATCAATATTTTCTTCAGTTATAATTCTCATTTGTATATTCATTACCTGTAATTCTTGTATTAACAGTTTCAAAGCAAAAGGAACTCTTACAATACTAAATGAACGACCGAATTTACTAATAGCATTTAACACTTCTTGACCTTCAATATTTTTATTAAATACAAGAGGTCCATCAGCCAAAGGACTTAAAAATAAATTTGTTTCTGGGTTATAAACAGCAATTGCCCCTGTTTTATTACAAATACCCATAAAATATTGATCTCCTCTTACCATATAAGATTCATTCAAAAAATAAGATAATCCGTTTGCCATAATACCATCACGTTCCATTTCACCAATTTTTAATCCACCATCATTTGCGCGTCCTTGATTCGTTTGTCTTGTTAAAAAATTACGCTTACCTGTTGCGCGATAGTTTATTTTATCCTTTACCATGTGTTTTAAACGCATATAATAGGTTGGACCAATAAAAATTTCCGAATAAATCTGTTCACCCGTATATCCATTATATAATAATTGGTTTCCGCTATTGTGATATCCCATTGTTGTTAACATATGCCCGTATGTATCATAATTAGCACCCTTGGTTGAAAATGCTGTACAATCTCCAAATCCGCCATATTCACACGCTGCTTTTCCTAACAAACATTCAACCAATTGACCTATTGTCATACGCGAAGGTATTGCGTGAGGATTAATAATGAGATCCGGTCTTACGCCGTCTGCCGTAAACGGCATATCCTCCTCCGGAATTATTAGACCGATTGTACCCTTTTGTCCACAACGCGACGCCATTTTATCACCTATTGCCGGAAGACGTTCTTCGCGAATTCTTACCTTTGCTATTCTAAATCCTTCTTCTCCTTCAGATATAAACGATTTATCCACAAAACCTAATTGCCCTTTTTTGGTTGTTTTTGAATGATCTATATATGTTCCTCTTTGGTCTACACTAGAAGTAAGTTCACCAATTAAAACAATACGATCATCAATTAATGTATTTTCTTTTACAAGACCATATTTATCCAATTTACTGTAATCAAAACCATCTTTTATACCTTTCACGTTTGGTTTACTCTCAATATTTGAAAATATCGTATTCACATTTGATCCGGACACTCGTGAACTTTCTTCTCTCGCTTCATATGTCGTATAATATGTTGTTCGAAATAACCCTCTTTTTACAGAACCTTCATTTATTAATATCGCGTCTTCAACATTATACCCGGTATACGACATAATTGCGACAATAGCATTTACCCCGTAGGGTTGCTCTTCACGATTTATATAATCCAAATATCTCGATTTGACTAACGGTGTTTGACCATAATTAAGTATTACACCCATTTTATCCATACGCATTTGCGCATTTGAATGATATACAGATACTGCTTGTCTACTTTGACCGCACGAAAAACAATTACGAGGAAACTGATTTGATTCCGGATATACAATTGAATTACCCATAACTCCGAATATTAGTGAAGGTTCAATTTCACAATGTGTATAATAATTATGTAAACCCGTAAAATCTGACGGTCGAATCGCTATTAATGAACTTTCTTCTTCTGAGGTATCAATATAATCCACTATTGCTCTATTTCTTTCAAAAAATTCGATTATTTTATCTAATGTATTGTATCCCGGATATAATAAATTCACATCATATAATATATTATTTCTGAAATTAAATAATTCATCATTTTTCTTCTCGAACCCTGATATTATTTGACTCCAATTGTATTTTCGCGATTCGATTATATCCTTTATATTTCCGTGTTCATACGACAGTTTACCATATGTTATTAAACCATTTTCATTCATTTTTTGATCTCTGTAAAAAATCGGTCTCGTTAATCTTCCACCATCCGTGTAAATATAAATAATATTTGATTCAAAACTAAAAGATATACTTGTATATACAGGAATAATTCCATTTCTTCTAAATAGTTTTAGATTATTTATTGTTTGTATCGGATTATCTAACACCCCAATCCAATTACCATTTACAAATACTTTTGTAGTATTTACAAGAGCACTCGGATCACATTCAGGCAATAATTTAAGAGGTGTATTTGCTCTGATCCATTTTATTATTGGTGTTGATGAAAATCCATTTGTAATTGCTGTACTGATTGACATATGTTTATGTAATCCAATATTACCTCCATCAGGCGTATCTACCGGATCAAGTAATCCCCATTGCGTACCATGTAATAAATGGGGACCAACTATTTTAGCAGTTGGATCAAGCGGTAAATTAATTTTTCTTAAATGAGATATATGTGTGAACCAAGATAATCTATTTAAATCTTGAACAAGTCCCAATCGTTTTGTATTTGTATTAGCACCCCAATTACCCTTAAAACCCTTTTTAAATCCATCCTCCACTATTTTCTCTTTAAATAACTCCTTTACATTATCTTCGATTAAACTAACAAAAGAATTTCTATATTTACCTGAGTGATAATAAAATTCTTTATCAATCTTTAAAAATATATCACGATTTTGAATTAAATAGTATTCACGAAATAAATCATAAATTAATGAACCAGATGTTTCAACACGTTTAAATTTAAAATTATCTCTGTCTGTTGGTTTTTCTTTGCCCATAAAAACTCTCAATAATTTGTTTACCATGAATCCAATAAAATATGCTTTATTAAGAAAATTATCTTCACCTATATGAGGCAAAAAATAGTTCATTAGTATATCTTGAACGGATGTTATTGTTTGTCTCTTTGTAAATTTCGCAATAAATTCAAGAGCAATTTGTTGTGTAAATATATTATGAGCATCATGTATTGATGGAATAAATAAATCAACCATATTTGAATTTGTTTTTAAATCCAATAAACAATATTCAATTATTGATTTATCTGATATAACACCTAATGCTCTCATAAGAATAAATAATGGTATTGGTTTTTTTACATTTGGCACATCAATGACAATTTGATTGTTAGTAAACGATAGATCGGGCGCAATAATTTTAGCAGATGTAAATCTGATTGGTTTGGAACTATCCTCTGATACAGAATGAACTTCACACGAAAAACTATATAATTCATCTTCTTTATATTTTCTTACATAAAGCATATTGTCTCCGAATTTTTCTTGACTAACAATAACCTTTTCTTTTCCAGATATAATAAAATATCCGCCGTAATCATTACGACATTCACCCATATTAAAACGCGCTTCAGTTGATAACCCTTTCAAAATACATAAATTTGAATGAAGCATTATTGGAAAACGTCCTAAATATATTTTTTCATATGTTTTTGTTTCTTCCACTTTTTCACCTTGGTTATAATATATATAATCTACATCAATATCATAATGAATTGTAACCCCGTATGTCATATTTCTTAACCTGGCACTATTTGGATACATATAATGAGGATATGGTTTACCATTTTCTTCATCATAAATAATTGGTTTTCCAAAATAAATTTTAGTTCCGTCTTTTCCTCCGAGATATATTTGACATTCATTTGGATTTTCTTTATCGCCGATTTTTATTGATTTTGATTTTGCGTTTTTTATTTTTTTTGACTTATCGTCTTGTAAAATACTGCTGTCATTTTCACTTTCGCTTTCAGTTTCACGCTCTATAAATCTTATTGGGTTATTTTCACGAAAAATTTGAAAAATACCTTTACTGAAAAAATCATTATATGAGTCTAAATGATGCGCTACTAAATTATATGGATTATCCTTAAAATATTTATCAATCAAATTCCATGCAATTGAATCCATTATAATAATATAATGTTATTTTTTTATATTATTATAATTAATAAGTTATTTAATATTTTCTTGTTTTCTTTTTATATTGTTTTTTATTGTGTTTTTTTGTTGTCTTAAACTTTGATGATTTATTTGGTTTACCTCCACTACTTTCATCCGTCTCCATACTTGTACTTGTACTTAAAGTTGGAGTTGAAGTTGAAGTTGAACTTGAACTTGATGCTATATTATTTGTACTTGTACGTGGAGCAACCTTATCATTTAATTTATCAATAATATATTTACATAAAAAATAAATATTTGGTTTTGTCATGGTTATATTTGATGGTTTAATTGCTGGGGGTGCTTTTTCGTCTTCGTCTACATTTTGGACGTCTACACTTTCTTCACCAATTTTAGGCATGCTATTTTTTTTCAAATTTTCGAAAAATTCTGGTATATTAGTAATTTTATTTATTTCTCCATCCAACTGTTCCATTATTTTATTAAAAGCATAAAACTCATTAATAAAATTATCACTTTTTGTTATATTTGCCTTTAACAACATTATATTTATATCATCTGTTGGTGTTATAAGCGGTGGACAATATTGCGGATGTGATGTATCTGTTGTTGTTGTTGATTGTGATTGTGGTAGTGGTAGTAGTTCGATAAGTTTAGATGATATATCTTGTTTAAATTTAGTTATATAATTATAATAACCCACGATATTAACAGGTATTAAACTTTCATTTAGTTTATTTATTTTGTAGTCGTGTACATTTATTTGTTCTTTTAGTTCAGTTATATTTTGTTCTAGTTTATTTTTGAGTCTATCATATTTTCTGATTTGTTCGTCTAATTTATTAGTCTCTTGAGATAATGATTGACGTTTTTTTATTTCTATTTTTACATCATTATTTCGTCTTTCACGATAATCCTTTTTGACTGTTAATTCTGTTTTTAATTTTTGTTCTTTTGTAATGTTATTTATTATATTTTGAATGTCTAAATTACTATCATCAGTGTTATTACTTAAAATATTTTGGATTTCGTCAATCTTTTGTTTGATATTCATAAAATTCACAAGTGATGTTCGGTCTATTAATTGTGTTTTTACTTTATCAAACATATCAATATATGGACAAGAACCTTTTATATTTGCTAAACAACTCATTAATCTGAAAATATTTTTTGATGTTTTTGTAATGGGCAAAGTTATATCAGAATTTTTTATATGAACGCAAGAAATAATTTCGGAATTATCAAAATAATTTTTTGATTCAATATCTTCGGCATTATCATCATTGATAAAAAAATTTACATTAATTAGAGCAGATTGAATTAAACTATAATCTCCTGAACCTAAAACGCCTAAATAGTCATTTATATGGATTGGTTTTTGTACAACACTATTAAAATTGGAGACTGTTGGGTCAATTACTGTTGGGTCAATTACTGTTGGGTCAATTACTGTTGGGTCAATTACTGTTGGGGTTTTTTTCTTTTCAATCATTATTTGCATCAAAGTGACATAATATGGAACTAAATCACCCAAACTTTTTATTGAAATAATATTTAACAGAATGTTACATATATATATAGCATTTAACATATTAATACCATTGACATTGTCGTCAGTAGGGTCATACTTTTGATTTTGTTCTAAATTTTTAATATATTCTTTATAAAGGTTTACTTGTATTTCTAAAAAATTTTGTGAGTTTTTGTATTTTTTTTTGCCTGGTATATTCGTATAAATATAATCCAATACGGTATTAACAATAGATGTAACTGATGAGATTGAAGCAGCTGAACGCTGTGCGGGGGGTACTCCGTCATCTTCAGCATTTTCTGCCGCTACATCTTGGTTGATTATTTTTAATAATTTACTTTGATTAAGTGTTTTTATAATATTTTTTAACGGGTATACTAATTTATTTATTTCATTATCATTAAATATAATTGAATATTCTTTATCATTTTTATCATATGATATATTTAAATATGAGTTATTTAATAAATTAAATACTTGAATTATTAGTGGTTCAACTATATCTGAGTCTTCTACTGAAGTATTATACCAATAGTCAAGTTGTTCTTGTCTTTCAATCATATCTCTATAACTATAAAAAGTCGGTGCTGATCCAGCATCAAACCTTAAAAAAGGATATTTTGTTTCTTTTGCTGGATACAAATTTTTTATTTGACTGAAAAATTTATTAGCTTGACTATCTGCGTCTGATACAATTTGTATATCTAGGTCATTAAATACCAATGGAAATATACAAGAGTCATTTTCATTTTGCCCGACTTCGATATCAAGTTGACTTTTGTGTTGTTTTATTAAAGGTATTCCAGATGCATATATTAATTCTAAAACTGATATACCAGAACGAGCTTCATTTAAATTAACTTTTAAAATTTCTTCAACTTTATTTATCAGGGCTTTATCATCATAAGTTTTATAAATATACTCGCGTATTGAAAGATTTATTATTGTTTTATATGACTCTTTATTTTTAATTTTTTTAAAATCGTGGGGAATTTCGCTTCTTAACATAAATAAGTCACCAAATAAATTATGTTTAACTTGAATTTTACCTGGAGTTCCTTGAATTATATTAAAAGTATATGTATATTTGGAGTTATTATTAAGACTGTCTTTTGTATTAAGTATATTATATAAATTTCTTACATTTTCTTTTAAGTTCTCATCGTCTTCCTCCGTATTTTCATTATATGATACATTATCAAAATTAAACAACGCCCTCATTTTGATATATAGGTCTTCAACATCTTTCTTTAATAATTTGTCAGGTCTTACAAATGTGATTGTATCATTTGTATCAGGGTCAGCGCCAGAATCAGGAGCACTGGTAAAATCACCAGTAGTTCTAGGTTGTTTACTGGAACTGAAACCTGTGTCTTCGTTTGGTGTCGGGCGTTTTTTAGATACACTGGGTGTTATTTTAGGATTAGTTTTATTATTAAAAATAGTATTTGGTTCAATATTATCAGTTTGATTAGAAATAGTATTTGGTTCAATATTATCAGTTTGATTAGAAATAGTATTTGATTCAATATTATCAGTTTGATTAGAAATAGTATTTTGTACACCTAATATTATTTTATCAGGAGGAATAATTATAAACCCAGGAGTTTCATATGGTGATGTCTTGTTTAATGTATTTTTTTTCTTTTTTTTATTTATTTCTTCAAAAATATTTGGAGACAACATTCTTGGAGATAAAAATATAGAAATATAATAACGCAAAATTTGTATATATATATATATTTTTACTTTTCCAATATTAATTAATGTAATAATAAATAACAGATCGTTCTTAATAACAATACTATTTGCCTTCTTAAACAGTGCAATTGGATCCACAACCTCAGTATTAAATTGAATATCTCTTATATCTATATTTGTATTTGTATTTGTATCTATTTTACTTAATTCACCAATAATTTTATAATAGTCTTTAATTATATTAGAAACATCCTCATCAAAATTATGTTTAATTTCTTCATTATCTTGAGGATGATTATTATTATCAAGATCACTCAAAATTTTGATCAAATCTTGTACTTTATCAATATTATAATATCTACTATTATCATTTATTGACATTATATATCTTAAAAAATTTAAAACATTATTATCATTACTATCACTATTATCAATTAAAATGTCAGTATCTCTAAATATTATAACAAGTCTTAAAAAATTATCAGTTGTCATCAAATCTTTTAATATATTCGTTAATTTTAGAGAAATATCATTTGCATCTATTTTTTCTTTAAAATTGTTTTTGAATAAAAATAAATTATATAATATTTGTTGATAATATTGAAGATCATTACTGTCATCAACTGTAATATTACTGACCTCAATGTTATTGTCTATTATTTCTCTATGCGATGGTTTTGTTTGCTTATCACTCACACTCTCACTATCATCTATATCATTATCACTCACACTCTCACTATCATCTCTATCACTCATTATTTCATTATCACTCATTATTTCATTATAACTCATTTATATTATAATTATATTATTTTTATATAATGAAATCGATAAATAAATAATTTATTTATTTCTATAACTTTTATTTTTATTATTATTTTTATTAATCAGTTTTTTAACCGTTTTACTCTTATTTGATTTTACATTTGTTATTTTAAATGTTGTCCATTCTTGTTGCGGTCTATCATGTAAATACGGTTGTAAATAATCCCATACTCTATTTTTTGTACAAAAATTATTCGCATCAAATGGAATACCGCATGAACTACCCCATCGTAATGAAAACGACATATTCTTTGCCATTGTTGAATCTATAACATTTCCATCCAGCGCACCTCGCGGTTGAAATGGTTTGGGTCTTGATTGGTCTGACATATATTCACGCGCGTCTAATTCATAATGAGCGCAGCACGTTCTCGAACACGGATTATCTTTGTTTAAATATACATCGTAATGATCCGCTATTATTTTTTGAGCAATATCTATATTTAATTTACCTTTGTGCTCATCCATTAAGTCCGCTAAACGTACTTTACGCGCCCCTTGATGTCTTCTTATATCATCTATTCCCGTATTAACACATTCAAAATTACGTATTCTTGAATCGTAAGGTGCATTAAATCCTATATAAAAACCATTTTTTGTGCGTTCTGTTTTATGAAACCGCAAACCTAATTCAATTCTCATTATTTCATTTTTGTTTGTATCTCCAAATAACCAAGAGTTAGCGTAATCACCAGAATTTCCGTCCAATAACATTTTCTCGTAATCATCTAACGTTTGACCATATTGCATAGCATTACGAATACGGCAAGAAATTGGAATATTGTCTTGATAAGCAATAAATCCGCCTATTGTTGTTTCGGTTCCCAATATTCCAGCAGAAGTTACAAAAAAATCAGTTCCTGACCAAATCCACCCTGGAAATCCCATCATCAATATACGATTTCCTTTTGTTGGTTTTAAATCAACTACATATTTCGCCAATTGCCCATCTACAAAATTTGAAAAATTGTTATGAGCGCAAACGATTTTACCATCTGATGTCCAGTCTCCAATCGCTATAAAAGCACTGCATCTTTCCTGCGCTCCGCCGCCTTCTCTTGAAGCGCCAACATTTGACACTGCAGTTCCTCTGATAGCAATAGATTCCTCTTTAGGCATATTTGCCCACCAACCTTCGGTCAATGTAAAATAATTGTTCCAAGCAACAACTTCATGAACATTCATATTTGCCCCTTCAGCAAACCCCAACATTTCTTCATAAAATTCTGGAAATTTATCTTGTATTTTTGGACTAAAATATTTTTCAGCAGCTTCAATGAAAAAATCCCATTTTACGCCGTAATCTGTATAAATGACAAAATCTAATATACGTCTTACTTCTTTCATATCATTTTTAATTAATTTTCCATATGCGTAACCTCGTTCTTTAGGAGATCCTTTTATTGAAACATAAACCCATCCATTTAAATCATAACGTATGCCATTTTTTACTTTTATTGATTCATTCATATATTATAATTATATTATTTTTGAGAGAAACCAAAGAATAAAGGTTGATCATCACCTTTTGGGTAAGAATATGTTTCATCTAGAAATCCACTTCCTGAATATATCATTCCTGGATATATAATATTATCACTTAATTTATTGGTTTGTTTAATCACTTTATTCATTTCTTTATTAATATTGTTGTTAAATAATTCTTTCAATGGATTCGCAAAAATCATATTCATTGAAAATAATATTAATAAAAATAATAATAAAGCCATAATTAATTCTATTTTGCTCATATTTTATATATATTGTATATAAAATATTACTTAATAAGTTTTTAAGTTTTTCATAGTTTAAAAGTTTCAAAGTTTTTACTTATTACATTTACATTTTCCATCACAATATCCTTCCTTGTCATTTTTCTTTTGATAAACCATTACACTTCCCATTATTGTAAATAACATAATAAATGGTAATAAAACCAAAAACCAAGCAATATTGGAATGACCATCTTTGCACATTAAATTTAATACCCAAGTCCAAAATAAGATGTATAAAATCTTAAATATAAATACAGCAAAGCAACTTGGCACACGACAAGAAAATATTCCTAAATTATATTTTTTATTGTTTCCAATATTTTGAACAGCCGACATAGCAATTGCTAAAACCGAAATTAAAAAATATATATATGAAGGTGTACATAATTGACTTAATTTACTTGGAAAAGCCATTTTTATGTATTATATTTAGAAAAAAAATAAATATATTCCTATTATTTAAATAAAATTTGCTTTATTTGACGCACCAGTTAATTGATCTTTATATGGGAGATGATTTACAGGAGGGTTATATCCTTTAAATGTATTATATGCCGAATTTATACTATAATTAACATTTCTTCCTAAATTCAATAAATCGGTTGGAATAAAACCACCCCCGCGTTTATTTGTTTTTCTATGTCTTCTATGTCTACCACCTAACATACTATTTGCGGTTTTATAACCTGAATTTGACATTGACATTTGCAATTGAGGATCTTTTGTAATACTACTTGCGTAACTATTTAAATAATTTCTATCTCCACCTATACCATTCATTCCTGGCCATTCTTTTACAGAAGTATTCCAAGCTGACCCTGATACTGGTCCAGGCATAGGTCCCGCTGGTTTATAAAAACTGCTACCTCCTTTCATTCCCATACACTCGGTACAAGTACCGCCATTTTGAGCAACACCAAAAGTTGGTATAAATACTCCTGATTTAGAAGCGGGATCAATTAAAACAGGTTCGCTTTTAAGACTATTTCCGCCAAACTTATTCATTTTGTCCCAAGACATAGGAGATATTGGGCATCCACACGAACCACAACCTGATCCGCCTTTTTGTATTTTACAGCAAGTACATTTTTTTCCACATTTTGAACAACCTTTATTACCTAAAGATGAAAAAATATTATTTTTTTTGGAGCAACCAATCATCATTATTGGTTTTTGTTTTTTTGTTCTTTGTTTTGTTCGTCTTTTTTTTTTATAACTGCGTTTATTTGACTTTCTTGGCATTATATATATATACATTTAGAAAAAGTTTTTTATGTATATTATTCAATATCCACGTGTGTTAACATATGTCGTCTACAACACATTTTAGTCAAATTCAATTCATCCAAAACTTCGCCTTCGGGTGTTTTTTCACTATATTCTGGAGTCAAATAAATAACCTTTTCAACATGTAAATCCCTTGTCATTTTTCTCTTTCTTACTTCCTCACAATAATAACGATATTTGTCGGCAATTACTGTACCGCAAGTAAAACATTTAATTGGAATAATCATTTGTCAATATATAGATATAAGATAATGTTTTTATATCAATATATTTTTAAATCAATTTTTTATATTTAATTAATATACGTATGAGTACTATTTTAACAAAATTAAAAACATCAAGCGGAAAAGATTTATCTCACATTTTTAAACCAGGAACATCATCTACTCCAACCGGATATAAAATTGCTACTGAAACAATAGACAAAGATTTATCTGATTTTTTTGCACCTTTTGTTAATGGAGATGCACAAATAATTGATACCGGATATAAAATAATTAGTGGAACTGAGGTTGTTGATTTAAAAACATTTTTTTCACCACTTGAACCATTCACTATAACCAATGGAACATTTAACAAAACTTCGGACACAACATATAATTATATACTTACATTTTTTTCAAATTCATCAATTACATTTAATTATAGTATTAGTAATGTTAATTATACAGTTGTTGGTGGAGGAGCAGGTGGAAATTTTGGTAAATCAACCTTGAGCGAACCAGGTCCTGGCGGTAGAGGTGGAGGAGGCGGACAAGTTATTATAAATTCCAATATTTTTAATGCTGGAACATATCAAATAACAGTAGGGTTTGGAGGAACTGGAGGAATAAATGAAGAACAGGGTCCAACTGCAGGTTCAGAAACATCAATATCAACTATTGTAACGGCAACAGGTGGTATAATTAACGGTGGTGGTAGCGGTGGTATTTATAGTTTAAATGGTTCAAATGGAACAACAGGTAATGGCGGATATGGAAGTAGTGGTGGTGGTGGTGGTGTGGGTGGTTCCAGTTCTGCTGGTGGTGCGGCTACTGGTGGTGGTGCTGGTTCTTTAATAAGTGGCGGTAGTGGAGGTTTAAGGGGATATAACGAGACTTTAAATGGAAACCCTGGAATAAGTGCTTCAAATAATACCGGTGGTGGTGGTGGCGGTGGCGGTGGTAGCGGAAGGATGGCGTCTGGTTTTTCTCAAGGCGGAAATGGAGGTTCAGGAATAGTAATTATTAAATTTAATTATCCATAAAATATATATTTTTATTTTATATGTATATTTTATAAATGGCTTACAGAAAATCACATCGTTCTCATAGAAAGCGTTCTCATAGAAATCGTAGACGAAGACATTCTAATAATTATATGAATTCAACCGTATCTGTTGTTAAATATACTAACAAAAAATATATGCCCAAAGTTAAAAATGGTCTTGAAAATGTCGGAAGCAAAGTAATAAAAACAGGAACACAAACCGTTCCTTTTTTACAGCGCATGACCCGTAAGTTATTTGGCATGTTTTCAAAAAAAACAAAGAAACGTTATTAAATAAAATTGAATTGTATTTATTTCATATTAAATATATATAATTATATAACAAAATCGTTTTATTTTATAAAAAATGGGATCTTGTTTATCATCTCCGCAAAATATGGAACTCACTGTCAAAAATGTTAAAACATTTTCTAAAATAGAAACAAAAAAGAAAAAGAAAATAAATAATTATGATAATGTTATTGATGATGATATAAAATACAATTGTTGTCATAGTTGTGGTTCTGGAGGTAGCGGAGGTAGTTAAAAAAAATTGAATTGTATTTATTTCATATTAAATATATATAATTATATAACAAAATGTCAAGCACTAAAAGCGAAATGGAGATTAACACTAATACTAATATCAATAATTATGGACAAAATATTTATGATTTTCAGTTATATTGTAAAGAATGTAAGTATGGGTTAATAAATATTTATGATAAATGTAAAAATAACAATTGTTCTCTCTATTTAAAAAATTTAATGGAAGATGTATTTGAAAAAGATATATTGAAAGAAGATTATTTAGAAGAGTATAATTCAGAACCAGATAATTATTCTGAAGATGATATTTTGGAACAAAATTTATCACAAAGCAAACAAAAAAATATAAAAATTCACGAATATTTTCACAATGGAGAATGTGTATTTAATAAATATGGTCAATGTACAAAAGGATGGAAATACTTCTGTTGTTGTGAATATGGTATTGAATCATATTATACCGAATGTAATGTAAAAACATGTTTTAGATATAAGCGTATGTTAGAAGAAAATAAACGTAAATATGATAATTTTGAATTACTGTAATGTATTTTGTTATTTAAATGTTTTTGTTAAAAACTTATTTTTTTATTTATAAAAACAACTTAAATAAAAATTTAAAGTAATTATATAATATGTCGCTTAAAATTATCAGTATCTTAGTAAATTATATTCAATCAACATTAAATGTTAAAGAAGAAGATATTATTATAAAAAATATCGAATGTAAAGATGATTGTTTATATAATATAAAATTTAAAATAAAGGATGATATTTATGTAATAGACCATTTTGAACCGTTAAAAATAATTCAAGGGGTTAATTATGGAATGGGACCTTCTTATCAGTGTTGTTTGTTAGATGAAGAACATAATTAATATATAACTATTTAAAATAATTTGTATTATATTTCTTCCAATGTGGTTCCTTTTTGTTGTTTTTATTTAAAAAACTTATTATTTTATAAAAAATTGAAATATATTATTAATGAAATAAGTATTTTATATATAAAATGTTTACAATAGCAACAGATGTACAGAAGATTATAATGGAGTTTCTTGAACCACAAGAAATAAAGAAATTATATGAAACTTGTAAAAACGCAAAGGTTATGTTTGATGAACTAACAAAACACACAAACTTTATTATTAGTTGTAAAAGAATTATGTTGGATGAAGAATTGAAATGGTTTGAATTGAAAAATATAAAATTAAAACTATTTGAATCATATGAAAAAATTTATGGAGATCAAATATGGTCTCAAAATGGGCAATATCATAGAGACAATGATTTACCAGCAATAATAGGTGGCAATGGAGACCTATTCTGGTATAAAAATGGAAAAGCACACAGAGACAATGATTTGCCAGCGAGAATATATATAAATAGAACACGAATATGGTGTAAAAACGGAAAATATCATAGAGATAATGATTTGCCAGCAGTTATATGGTGGGATGGAGACCAATTTTGGTATAAAAATGGTATAAAATATATTCCACTTGATACAAATAAATAAATATATAAAAATACAAACTATTATATTTCTTCTAATGTGGTTCCTTTTGTTGTTTTTATTTAAAAAAACTTATTTTTTATAAAAAATTGAATTAAAATACCATTTTTACATAATATTTATATATAAAAATGATAAATGTATACGGAAACATAAATGAAATCAACGATATTTGTATGGATGATAAAGATATCAATATAAAATATAATATGTTAGTTGAAACAATAAATAAATTCTCAGAAAAATATAACATTTATATAAATGTAGGACACTCGTGGTATTCAAGTCCTAAATATGATGACGATTGGAAAAATGTAATTGAAGGTGCAGATATAGTACAAGAATTTTGGTTAAGTAAAACATCAAATAATCCTGAATTTGATAAAAAATGTTTTGATAAAAAAATGTGTTTTATTGGAATAAACAATAGTGGAAATGTATATTTAGAAAATAGTAAAAGTATAAAGTTATATGAGGTTGAATGTAAAACAACATTTATTGATAGAATGTTATTTCACTATATATTAAAATATTTAAAACTAACAAAAATACCAAAAACATATAATTTAGTTGATTTTATAAAAAAATAATTATATTTCTTCTAATGTGGTTCCTTTTGTTGTTTTTGTTCTCTTATATTTTTTATCTGATTTATGTGTTTCATCGTGACATTTCTGGCACAAATTCATTAAATTGGCTTTATTATTTTTTTTAAATGTTAGTCCTTTTTTAATAATTGTTCCGCTTGTGTCCGCTTCATTTTGAAACATTAAGTGATGAACATCAACCGCCACATTTAGTTTACATTTTTCGCATAATCCACCCGTAATATGCTTCGCGTTGTATCTTGATGATTTTTGAGATAAAATACTGCTTGTTTCCGGATGATATTTCATACGAATATTATGTGCGTTTGTCAAAAAATCCTGAGGTAAATTTAAACTTTTACATACTTCCAAACCATACATATTATTTCCGGGACCATCTTGCAGTTTACGATTATAAATTAATCGATCATTTTCTTTGTCAAAAATGACGCTCATATGCTTCATGCCTACATTATGTAGGGAGGTTATTTCGTCATATGTAATAATTTCGTGTAAATGTGTAGCGAATATGAAGGAGCACTTTATCTCCGATAATTTCTGTACACCTGCCACAAAAATACTCGTAGCGCTTATGCTCTCAGTTCCGGAACATAATTCATCGCCTAAAACCAGACTATTTTTATTAGAGAGACGCAAAATAGTCCGTAATTCTGACATTTCCACTGCAAAAGTAGATAATCCTTTAAATATATTATCATTACCTAATATACGCGTAAATATATACTTATAAGGACTATATCGATAACTTGATGCTGGAACATATAAACCCGCTTGAGCCATAATCACTGAAATACCCAAAGCACGAATAAAACTTGTTTTGCCCACCGCATTTGTCCCATATAATAGAATACCATCCAATATATTATCGATATCACTACTACAATTTCCAATACTTATATCATTTGCCACATATAATTCAGTTTGTTGAATTTTCTCAATTAAACAATGTCTTAAATCAGTTGCTCTGACAAAGGATATTCTTGATTCGCTTTCACTTGTTTCGCTTTTACCAATTACTATCTCAGGTTTACAATAGTTATATTTATCTGCTATATATGCTTTACAATATATTAAATCAACATATGTTATAAAATTACCTATTATTTCTACATTGTATTGGAAATCTTGTAACTTTTTAATTATTGTTTGAAACACACTTGAAATTGTACCAATTAAATTTATCTTTATTTGACCTACATTTTTACATAATTGTACTATTTGATAATTTGATATTGATTTTTTTGACTGAGATTGTTTATTATATTCAATATCTAATGATAAAACAAATTCTGTTTTTATATTTGAAAAACTTGAATTATATTTTAAAGTTACTTGTTTATTGTTTTTTATTATTTCATTTAATATATTACATCTTCTTTCTGTTGCTAATAAACTAAAATTATTTTTATCTGTCACGTGTATATTTACATATTCTTTTTCATCTTCATCATCTTCTTCATCATCTTCATTCTTTTTTTTAGACTTTTTTGATTTAGACTTTTTTGATTTGGAAGATAATTCATGATTTAATATCAATGAACTAAAATAAGAACGACAAGCTTCTAATTGATCTTGAGAATCCATTAATGTTTTTATTTTTGTATCTAATGTTTCATCTACACCATTTTTTATAAAACTTTTCTCTATCTTCGATATATTATCTATCTCTTTACAATCTTCTATTATCAATACTTCATTTAAATAATTTATTATATAGTCTGCGTTTTCAATCAAACTAACAAATTCTGGTAATTTATCATTTAAATATATTTTAATTGTTTCATTTTCATTTATAAAATTATATATCACTTTAGACATCATTATTGAAGAATATAATTGATATAATAATTTGGGACTAACTCGTTGTAAGAATATTTGACGCATTATTTTACTTATATCTTTTATTTGAACTAACATATTTTTAATAATATTATATTTATCTAAACCTTCATTCAATATAGTTTCAATAATATCATATTCTTTTTGTAAATAATGTTCATCTGTCACCGGATTTAAAAAATTATGTGTAAACTTTCGTTTTCCCATGGGTGTTATACATTCATTTAACATTTTTGAAACAGATGAATATTTACCTCTATAATTATCATCTTCAATTATGTTTAATTGTTTTAATGAATGATTTGCCAATATCATTTTTTTACTATTATTTTCAAGAACTGGTTCTGATATTTTTTGAATCAAATAAGGATTATGTTGATATACAAAATCTAATAAAAAACAAAATGCTTGTGTAGCGTATACATTATCATAAAATATACTCATAAATGAATTCATGTCATTTATTTTATAAAACTTACTCAACAATACGGTTTGATATGTTTGTTTTTCACAATTTTCTGCTCTTATTTTATGTTTATTGTTAGTACTATCAATCAAACTAACAATATGTACAGATTTACTTTTTAAATTTATATAACTAACAATATCATTAATATCCAAGTTTGGTAAGTTTGATACTATTATTGTTTCACTTGGACTATATATTGAAATTGAACGTTCTAATTCATCAAATGTAGTTGGATTTTTTATATATTCATCACTATATTCATTTATATAAGTGTTTCCTGTATATATATCAATAATACCAACTCCAACATAAATATAATTATTTGACATTGTTTTTAATGAACCCTTTTTATTTTCTAACCAAATACAACATATATTGTTAGTTATTTGTTCTGTATCCACTTCATTATGTATATATGTTCCTGGTGAATAAATACCAGTTTCATTTCTTATTTTTGTTTTTGTTATTGGGTCTTCTCCCACTTCTTCATATACGATAATTGTATATCCGTTATCTTGTAATTTTTTTATATATTTTTCAATTAAATGAATTTTAAATCCCGCATTAATAACTTGATGTCCATCAATAATTACATTCTTTTCCACAATATTTAAATCACATATTCTTGAAAAATCACTTAAATAGATATTATTTTTATTTTTTAGTCCATACACTTCAAAAAATGCGCCATTTTGAATAAGAATTATTGTTAGTTCACCATATTCAAGACTAGATTCTTTGGTTAATTCTAAATAATCTTTTATTAAAGTCATTTTATTATAATATAGTAAAATGTCTTTAAACTTTATTTTGTTTTAATAAAACAAAATTTGAGTTTTGTTTATTAATCATAATACGGTTAAATATAATTCGTTTATATAATTTATAAGTATCTGAAGAAATAATTGGAAATGTATAAAAAACGGTCTTTAAAAAAAATAACATTATTGATATATAAAATGGCAATGTGTTGTATGTTTTCATTTCATTCAATAATATATTTTTAAAATCACTATTGTATATTGCGATTTCACATTTTGAATTTATATATTTATCACATTTTATTTTATAACCATAAATTATTTTTCCTTCCAATTTCCAGACCACTTTATCAAACGCATCTTTTTTCACATGTAAGAAATGTTGTATTTTTGTCATCATGCTATGTTCATTATCTGTAAATATACCAATATCAATATCACTTTTATCATGTACATAATCTGGTCTATTTACTGAACCATAAAAAAATAAATCAGTATCTAAATAATTTTTAAGATCATAAAAAAACTTTTTTAAATCTGGTGGAAAATCATTTCTTATATTATTCATTTATTTACAATAAGAAAATAAATTTAATCTTGTTTATCACTTGACAAAAAATTATGTAATAATATATCCTTATTCGTGTTAGTTACTTCTCCTGTTAGTATTGCTGATTCAAATGTTTTTCTTAAAATGTCTGGAGGACAAGTACTTCCAACCTTTATCATTCCATGTTGACGTAGATATTTTTTAATATCTGTTATTGCTGTTTTTTTTAATTCTTTTTGACTATTTATTATATTTTTTCTTGTTTGACGATCTTTTATTAATACGGATACTCTTCGCAATTTATCCGATTTACCCAACGTAAACTTTCTTTTTATTGTTCTTTTCAAATACTTTTTATCTTTTTCCTTTTCTTTTTCAATTATATCATTTCGATTATTTATTATATCTTTAATGTCTTCTGTGCTTTCTGTTGTACTTTTTGAAAAATTATCCAATTCCAATTCTTCAATTGTAAGTGGTTTTGATATTTCCTTTTCGAGTTTTTTAAAGTTATCCAATGATTGTTGCTTTATTTGCGTTTCTTCATTTTGTATTTTTTTTAATTTATTTTTTATATGTTCTAAACGTTCTTCGCGAGATAAACTTGTATTTGTATTTGTTAAAGTATTTGTTAAAGTATTTGTATTTTTCTTTGGTGGAGTTGGCGGTCTAATTATATCTGGTATATCTATTTTATCTGGTGCTGATAATTGTTTCCATTCTCTATATGTTTTCTTTTTACCATTTTTAAGACAACCGTAGGGAACATCATCAGTTACTTTATAATTTATATTATAAACTTCATTTGATTGTGGTACAAATGTTTTTGTTTCTTGTAATTCTGGAGGTAATTCAAGCGATATATCTAAAGAAGGTGGTCTATGATTTTTTAGTGTGCTCGTATTCAGCGATCTTTGTTTTGCTTCGTTTACCTTTTTTTGTTTACTTAAATCAGATAAATAATTTAATGCTCCGTAAAATTCATCCGTATAATTGCTCGATGTATCATTTGTATTACTTGAATTATTTTGTTTTATTTGTTTGTTTGAAACAGGTTTAGGTTTTATATTTGTATTATTTACAACACCACTTGTTTTATGTTCTTTTATTCGTTTTAATAATTTATTTTTTAGATTATTAGGTGTCACATTTGAATTCAGTGTTAACTCTTTTTTTTCTCTATTTTTTCTAGATTTTCCTCCCGATATCTTAAATAATTCAGGATTTATTTGAATAGTTTTTTTATTAAGCATTATGATATATAATAAAAAAACAATTTCACAAATAAAACACAATTATACGTACATACTTGTTATAATTTTATTCATTTTATTTTCACCGTCTTTTTCATTTAATTCTTCATTTTTTAAATATATTTCTAATCCTTTATCTAAGTCCTTAATTATTAAATATTTTTTTAAAGAATTTTCTAAACAAAAAACTCTTCTACTATGTGCTATTTTAGTTTTAGCAAACAATGTTTCAATATCTCTTCCGTAAAACTTGAAAATATGTTTATTTTGTTTAAACCATTTTACATCTATTTCTGAATTTTCAGATAAAAACCAACCACAATCATTTACTTTTTTTATAAATATATTATATAAATCTTCACCGCTGTAATCATCTGTTTTAAATCTCCACGTGAATCTAGATTTTAATCCTTGATTATAGTTAAAAAAACAATTATTTAAATCAGTTTCATACCCCGCAATAATAACCATTAAATCATCCTTATGATTGCTTAATGCTTCACATAATGTGTCTATACATTCTTTTGAAAAACTATCTTTTTTTTCTTCATTTCCCAACGCATAAGCTTCATCGATAAATAATACACCTCCTAAACATTCCTTAATAATATCTCTTGTTTTTAATGCTGTTTGACCTAAATAACCGGCAATTAAATCGGCGCGCGTTACCTTTTTAAATGTTCCTTTACTGAGAACTCCTAATTTTGAAAATATTGAACCAATAATTTTGGCTATTTCGGTCTTGCCTGTTCCCGGAGATCCGTATATTACTGTATGCATAAAATCATTTCCTTTATTGTTAGTTTTTAATGTGTGTAAATTTTGTATATAGAAAATAATTTGATCAACAATGTTTTCTTTTAAATTTTTCATTCCAATCATATTATTTAATTCAATCAAAGGTTGTTTTATTTTGTGAAGTGCATCCATATTTATATTATATTCGATATCCTTATCAAGCGGATATTTCTCGATCAATAATAAAAAATCAGTAATATTATTTATTTCAATACTTATATTAACCTTATTTTTTGGGGTTTCTTTTTCAATATTATTTGTATTTGTATTTGTATTTGTATTCAATTCATACAAATTTGGGTCATTTTTTATACTATTTTTATTATTAATTTGTGTTATATTAGCATCATTAATAAAACTAGTTGAAATGTGTTTAAGTATTTCATCAATGTTTTTATTTTTATATTGTTCAACATGTGTATTATTTTTGACTTGCTGCTGTTTGTCTAATTGAAGTAAAAAATTATTATAATTATTTATGTCTGTATGTGATTTAAATTGTCTCATATGTGTTTTTTTATTACGATTATACATTTTTATATTTATATTTATAATAAAAATATATTTATATCATTTTAACTTGATATTTATTCTTATCAATTGTTACCTTTTTGGCTACTTTTTTAATAATTTTATTGATATTCGTTTTTTGTTCTAATTCAGTTCCGCCTGACATGGAATTTGATACTATTTTTAAATATTTATCATTAAATTTAGAATGTGATTTATGGCAATTTGGATTATTTTTAATCCATTCAGGTATAACTTTCATATTTTTATGAGCGATTTGTTTAATTACTTTTGACATTTTTGTGTTGAGTTCATCATCTTTGACCCATTCATTATTTTCCTTTATATACAATATTTCACGTTTATTGTCACAGCAATGTATTGGTCTTTCTCTTGAGTCGAGTTCCGTTAAGTTATTTAATACAACTTCTGATATTCCATCAACAAATCCAACTTCGCCTATATATTCAAGGTCTTTAATTTGAAATTTGATTGATTCGACAAATTCGGAGATATTCATTGCGTTTTTACACGTTTCATTTAAGAAAAAATGTAAGTTGAATGTTTTATTATTTGAATGTACATTGTTGTTAGAAATAGTATTTTTATTAACCTTACAAATGTCAACAATTTTGTTAGTTAGTTCTTCATTTTGTTTGATAACATTTTTAACCAATTCGGTTAAGATCATTAATTCTGTTTTTTCTTGGTCTTTGTCATCGTCTCCGTATTTGTTTTTATCATTGTCTTTGTCTTTATTATCGTCTTGTACAAATTGTATACATTTTTTTTTATGATAACATAATCCCTGTCTATACTTATAAACTTTACCACATATACACGTAAAAGGGGTGACGACTTTTAGCGATAAATTGTCATCATTTTTGTCACTATTGTCATTATTTTTGTGCTTCCGAGTTAAAATATGTTTATGGTAATCTGTTTTTCTACACGTTTTATAGTCACAAAATTCGCAAGCGAGAATTCGACGATTTTTAGCGACAAATTTGTCATCATTGTCACTAATTTTGTCATCATTGTCGTCAATTTCACTTTTTTTGTCTGCGTCGCAATTTATAACCCCATTATGCTCTTGTGTTTTTATAATGGTGTCTATATTATTGTAAAATAAAATATCCATATTTTCAACTTTTTCGTCCTTTAACATGTTATAAGATATGATAAGAAATTTTTATATCAATTTCTTAAATTATCTTATTTTTTTTTAAGTATAAAATTATATTAAAAAATTACAGTCACAAAAAATAAACCGAAAAATGAAAATGAGAGCATTATCGTCACAATCCTGTTTTCGACACAAATTTTCCAAAAGTATATCTAGGTTTTCAAAAATGGACAAAAATAAATGTCCAAAATCGAAAACCCAATTTACTTTTTGGATTTTTTTTGTGATTGAAAGTTTCGCCAATATTTTAATAGTTTTTTTGTTACCAATTATAATAATGATTTTTCAAGTGTTGTTTCACACGATAAATATTATATACTATATTAAAACAATTTAAAAAAAAATTGATATATAAAATAACACTAAGGATGGTTATAACTAATCAACAAACAGACACAAGAATAAGTAACAAAATGAATTCACAACAAATAAATGGTTATAACTCTGACGGTACATTTGATATCGAAAATAATAAATATATTGAAGATCCTTGGACTATTATCGAATCATATTTTAACAATCACCATTTAAACAGATTAGTACGTCATCAATTAGAGTCATATAATAATTTCGTTGAATACCAAATTATTAAAACTATTGAAATGTTTAATCCTGTTCATATTAAATCTGAAGAAGATTTCAACGCAACAATAGGTAAGTATTCGCTTGAAATGTTTATCACATTTGAAAATTTTCATATTTATCGCCCTCAAATTCACGAAAATAATGGAGCTATTAAACTTATGTTTCCTCAAGAAGCTCGTCTAAGAAATTTTACTTATTCATCTGCTATGACTATTGATATAAATATTAAATATATTATTCGTGATGGAGAAAATTTAGATATTGTTAAAACACTACATAAAACTCTCTCTAAAATTCATATTGGAAAATTACCTATTATGTTAAAATCAAATATTTGTGTTTTAAATCAGTACAACTATGTTGATTATAAACATACGGGAGAATGTAAGTATGATGCAGGAGGATATTTTATTATTAATGGGTCAGAAAAAACAGTTTTAGGACAAGAACGCGCTGCCGAAAATCGTGTATACTGCTTTAACATTTCAAAAAATGAAACAAAATATACGTGGAAAGCCGAAATCAAATCTGTTCCGGATTTTAAATGTATTTCTCCAAAACAAATTAATATGATGATTAGTTCCAAAAATAATGGTTTTGGATACCCAATATGTATTGAAATTCCTCGCGTTAAACAACCAATACCGCTTTTTATATTATTTCGCGCTTTAAATATATTATCTGATAAAAATATTTGTGAATATATATTGCTTGATATAACATTAGAAAGATATAAACCAATGTTAGAAAATTTACAAGCATCTATTATTGAAGCAAATAAATATATGACATATGAAGATTCGGTTAAGTATATTACAAGTTATGTTAGTTACACTCCATTAAATATGGACAAAGAAACCGGAGCAAATAAGAAACGCCAATTTACATTAGATGTTTTACAAAATGATTTATTTCCACATTGTAAAACCCTTAAACAAAAAATTTACTTTCTTGGGTATATGGCAAATAAATTACTTCAAGCAAGTTTTGAATGGATCAAATGTGATGATAGAGATTCATATACAAATAAACGAATCGACTTAACTGGAACATCATTGAATAATTTGTTCAGAAATCATTTTAACAAACTTGTTAAAGATATGGAAAAACAAACAGTCAAAGAAATTAAAACTGGAAGTTGGAAATCTAAAGAAGATTATATAAATATTATCAATTTAACAAATATTTATAAAATTATAAAATCAAATACAATTGAAAATGGATTTAAACGCTCATTATCAACAGGCGACTTTGGTATAAAACACGCAAATTCAAATAAAGTAGGTGTTGCTCAAGTATTAAATCGATTAACATACATTGCTAGTTTAAGTCATCTTCGCAGAGTATCAACACCAACTGACAAAAGTGGTAAATTAGTTCCTCCTCGTAAATTACATAGCACATCTTGGGGATTTTTATGTCCGGCAGAATGTTTTGATCCGGATACAGAAATTTTAATGTGGGATGGACAAATTAAATTAGCTAAAAATATTATTGTTGGAGATATTCTAGTTGATGATCTTGGAAATCCTACAACAGTTCGCACAACTTGTTTTGGTTTCAAAAATATGTATGATATTATTCCTGATAAACATAATTTTATAAAACATAGAGTAACAGATAACCATATACTAACACTAAAAATACGCGGTCCTTTAAATGATAATCAGATAGAAAATAAATTATTAACAATGGTTGATGATAAATATACATGCGATATTAAATTAGAAAATTATATTAATCTTGAAAAAGAACTTCAAGAAAAGTTTGTATTATTTAAACAAAATCATGTTGATGAAAGTAATTTTAGTTTAGTTGAAGTTGGAATGGGACCTTATGTAGGATGGCAATTACACGACAAACGTGGGCGATTTTGTTTAAAAGATGGTTTAGTTGTTCATAATACTCCTGAAGGAGCGTCCGTTGGTGTTGTTAAAAATATGAGTTATATGTCACATATAACTATTCACTCAGATAGTAATTCATTATACGATTATATAATGCCAAATATAATCAAAATTGATGATAAAATACCAAACAAATATGATGACGCATTTACCCCAGATTTTCTGTATAATAAAGTTAAAGTATTTATTAATGGTGCTTGGGTTGGAGTTACGGTTGAACCTGAAGAATTATATAATAATTTAAAAGATATGAAATACAAAGGAATAATAAATATTTACACATCAATTATATTCAATTATAAATTACAAGAAATAAGAGTGTGTAATGATAGCGGGAGAATTACACGACCACTATTAAGAGTAAAAAATAACAATATATTACTCACAAGTAAAGTTATACAAGATTTAAAGGCAAACGTATTGTTATGGGACGATTTATTGGTAGATTGTAAATTGGACGATACAATAATAGAATATGTAGATCCCGAAGAACAAAGTTTTAGTATGATAGCAAACAAACCAAAAGATATTGTAACTAACAACGGAGTTACTATAATTAAATACACACATTGTGAAATTCATCCATCAACGATTTTTGGGGTGGTAGCGTCTTGTATTCCTTACCCCGATCACAATCAATCCCCTCGCAACACTTATCAATGCGCGCAAGCTAAGCAAGCAATGGGAATATACGCAACAAATTTCAATGAAAGAATGGATAAAACAGCGTATGTTCTTAGTTCTCCAACAAGACCATTGGTTGATACGCGTTTAATGAATTTTATTAAATTAAATGAAAATCCTTCTGGTTGTAATATTAATGTAGCAATTATGACACATACCGGTTACAATCAAGAAGATTCATTGCTTGTTAATAAAGGTTCGATTGATAGAGGATTACTTCAAATCACACTTACACATACAGAAAAGGACGAAGATAAACAAAAAATTAACGGAGATGAAGAAATTAGATGTAAACCGGATCCTGCTAACACAAAGGGTATGAAATTTGGAAATTATAATAAAGTCAATTCAAAAGGTATTGTTCCGGAAAATACATTAATTGAAAATCGTGATATAATTATTGCTAAAAAAACTCCTATAAAAGAAAATAGAAATGATCATACAAAAGTAATTAAATATGAAGATGGAAGTAAACAATATAAAACATCAGAAGAAACTTATATTGATAAAAATTATATTGATAGAAATGGCGATGGTTATAGTTTTGCGAAAGTCAGATTAAGATGTTTGAGAAAACCAGTTATTGGTGATAAATTTTGTGCGTTACCAACTCAACAAGTATTAACTCAAATGGGTTGGATTGAAATACAAGACATAGATATTTCTATTCATAAAGTAGCCACATTAGATGTTGATGGAAATATGACATATGAATATCCTAGCGACAAATTTGAATATGAACACAATGATAAAATGTATTATGTTGAAAATAAACAAGTTCATATTATCTGTACATTAAATCATAAATTATACGTCCAAAAACGAAGCGGTAAAAATTATGAATTGATTGAAGCGCAAGATGTAATGGGTAAAATGGTGAGATTTCAAAAGTCTTTAAAAAATGTAAATGAGGATATTGAATTTATAGAATTGGGTGATGAGAAATATGATATGGATAATTTCTTAAAGTTATTGGGAATATTTATAGCAGATGGGTATTCACATAACAATATAATATATATAACAGCTTTAAAAGAAAGAAAAGTTGATTTTCTAAATAATTTATTAACAAATATGAATTTAGATTATTGTTATTCAAATGATGGTAAATTTTCAATATATAAAAAAAACAATATAAATTTATCAAAATTTATAAGTGAATTGAGCACCGGTGCCTTATATAAATATTTACCCGATATATCATTTAATTTATCAGAAAGGCAATCTAAAATATTATTAGAGGCATTATTAGAAGGTGATGGTTCATCAATGGAATATAAAGGAGAAACATTTAATCGTTATGGTACGATAAGTTTACAATTAGCAAATGATGTATCTCGATTAGCAGTCCATTGTGGTTATTCAGGAATAATAAAAATTGCCGAAGAACCAACTGGTATTGCCAGAGTAGGAAAACGTAATTTAGGTTCAAGAGCAGGTCAGGTTGTAGAAATTACACAGAAACATACTTATTATAAAGTCAGTATTATTACAAAACAAAATCAACCTTGGATCAATAAAAAGCAAAATGAAAGCAATGTGGAAAAATTAATTGACTATGAGGGAAAAGTATATTGTATTGAAATGCCTTCGTCGCATACATATTATATGCGAGAGACAACATTTAATCCTTCTGTATTAATTGGGAACAGTTCAAGGCACGGGCAGAAAGGGACAGTAGGCAACATTATACCCGAGGAGGATATGCCTTTTACTCGAAACGGAGTCAGACCGGACATTATTATTAATCCGCACGCGATCCCATCACGTATGACAATAGGTCAATTAAAAGAAACATTGCTGGGAAAGGTATTAGTTGAATTAGGGTTGTTTGGCGATGGAACAAGTTTTGGAGAACTGGATGTGGATACAATATCGAAGAAATTATTACATCTTGGATATGAAGCGCACGGAAATGAATTAATGTATAATGGTCTCACTGGCGAGCAAATTGAATGTAGTGTATTTATGGGACCGGTATTTTACCAGCGCTTAAAGCATATGGTTAATGATAAACAACATAGTAGATCATTTGGACCAATGGTTAATCTAACTAGACAACCAGCGGAAGGACGCTCTAGAGATGGAGGGTTGAGATTTGGAGAAATGGAAAAAGATGCGATGGTATCGCACGGCGCTTCAAAATTTACACGAGGAAGAATGTATGATGCTTCAGATAAATATCAAGTATATGTATGTAAAAAATGCGGTCTTATAGCGTCATATAACGATGAATTACATATTCATTGTTGCCGAACGTGTGATAATCGAGTAGATTTTGCTTATGTTGAAATTCCATATGCGTGTAAATTGTTATTCCAAGAATTGACTACGATGAATGTTGTTCCTAGAATTATGACAGATAAATAATTCCACTTTTAACAAAATCCACTTTTAATAAAATCCACTTTTAATAAAAGTAGAGCAAAACAAACATAGTTTCCACTTATATATACTTTTTTATTAACATTTAAACATTCAAATATATAAAAAATTGAAATAAAAATAATTAAGTATAATTCAATGTATTATATTTAATGCCTTATATTTTAGAAGTACAAAAATTTAATATTTATGGTCATAATGATCATCCAGAATGGAATGGAAAAAGCGAGCATATTGGTTATATAAATAAATTATTTAAAAGTAAGCAAAAAGCAAGTGATTATTATGATAAATTTAATCCGCATATGCGTTCATTAAACGCACAAGAAAATTGGTGTAGTGATTGGGATCCTACAACGGGTTTAATGTATATTGTGAGAGAACATTTTTATGAATATTTAAAAATTGATCCATTTGAAGATAATAACAAATAATTCGTCATAAATTAAAATGATTTCAGTAAAATATATATTTCACTATGTAATGATAAACTCAATGGTTCAATATCTATATCATCTCTACAACAAGCGCAAATTGGATTATTCTTAAAATAATGTTCAGTCAAAATATAATTATAACATGTTTTACACGTATCACATTCTATATATAAATCTGTAATTTCAGTATATGTAATTGGACATTCAATATTTTTTAATATACTTTGTTTTTGTAATCCAAAATAATTAGCAGCAACATGTTTATGTTTTTGTACCATGCAATTTATGTTAAATAAAAAATTAGGTTGTTGTAAATACAAATGGTTAAATATATATTGTTGCAGTTGAATAGAAGTATCAATAATTGAACTCATTCGTTTTATACGAAAGTCAATACAATTAACACGTTTTATAATACTTCGTTTGTCAAAATATTGAATTTGATTTGTGTTTTGAAAAAAACGACCAAATTTTTCATCAAACACACCTTTAATTTCAATATATTTTTCCCATTTTTTAATATAATTTTCACCCCAATTTTTAATTGCTTTTTCTCTAACTGATAATGGTCTAATGTTAAATGTTTGAACCGTTTGTAACGTGATTGTAGGTTGATTTTTAAAAACATTAATAGATTTATGTTTGGATGGTTGATTATATACATATCCCGATTCTCTTATAATTTTTTCTTGGTTTGTTTCTATTTTTGGTTTTGATTTATGATGGTTTTTGTTGTAAAAAAAACGACATTCACCAATTTTATTGCGTTTATATTTTGTGTCAAAACCATTCCATCTATTTAATAAATTTTCACTATAATATAATTTATTTATATCACCATAAGCTACAATTTGTAAAAAACCTCCACCGGGCATTATATTAAATATAGTTTTTATATATTTATATATTTATTTAAATATATAAAAAATTGAACTATTGTTAGTTTCAAAATATAATATATACTAACAAATGAACATTGATAATTATATAGAATCTCTACCGTCAGATACAACAACAATAGACGTGTCTTATAAACATATATTTTATATTCCTGATTTGTCAAGATTTAAAAAACTAACAAATTTATTATGTTATGGAAATAAGTTAACCGAATTACCAAAATTTTATAATAAATTAACATCTTTATATATAGATTGTTCAAATAATAAATTAAAAAAATTACCAAATTTCAATAATAATTTAACATATTTATATATTGATTGTTCAAAAAATCAACTTAAAGAATTACCACCATTTATTGAATATTTAACATATATAGATTGTTCTTACAATGAATTAAAAGTTTTACCACAGTTGAATGATAATTTATTACATTTAGATTGTTCTAACAATGAATTAAATGAATTACCACCGTTGAATAATTTATTAAAAAAATTAATATGTAAATTTAATCAATTAAAAGAATTACCACAATTGAATGATAATTTAATATATATAAATTGTGGTAATAATCAACTTAAAGAATTACCACGGTTAAATAATAATTTAATATTTATAATTTGTTCATACAATCAACTAACTTGGTTACCTTGTTTTAATAATCAATTAAAACGAATTGATTGTTCATATAACAAAATATATATGTTTCCCAGATTATATGATAATTTATTAGTATTAAAATGTTATCATAATCCAGTTGTTAATTATATTATATTTAATCAAAAAATAAACATTATTAATTTATTAACTGGAGAAATAAAATTATTATATGTGCCACGAATGAAACATCTTTTAAATAAACTATATCATTTTCGTTATACATATTATTGTTTAAAATTAAAAAAGCATTTTAAAAGGTGGTTATGGGAAAGGGTAAGAGAACCAAAAATAATGAAAATGTTTCATCCGGACCATTTAAATGCTCTAAATGAAACAGATGATTTAGAAAACTTTATTGAAGATTGGATAAATGATAATAACAATAATAAATAAATTAAAATACATTTATTTCAATGGTACGTATTTTTTACATATAATAATATTTAATAAGGTAAGTTGTTAATGCGAATAAAATACCACCCCATATTGTATCAATAATTACAGTTAACCAAGACCATTTTGTTAACAATGCTTTATTTGTTAGTTCATAAACTCCATAAATTATAAAACCTAATATAAACGCATCTGTAACGCTACGATTAGGTTGAATAATAAAATAATTAATACCAATAATAAGAAATAAATAACATAAAATTATTGCGAAATAATTTAATTGAATTGATGATCCTTGAACAAGATAAATTTGTTTTGAAAAATAATTTTTAATCAGGTTTAAATATATCGAGTCTAAAACAACAAATAGAATAGCAGTAATAAATAATTTATAAATATTTATCATAGTATAAGTTTAGAAAGTATTTTATCAGAAAAGTAAATTTTTTTATTCTAGTATAATATAATATGTCAAATAGTAGTGGCGTAGGATTTTCACCATCAGCAACCGGTTCTTCTGGATTTACAACAGGAAGCTTAGGAAGTTTATTAAAATTTATATCAGGGATAGGTTATCCGTACAATGGTCCGGGTCCAAAATTGGGAGGCGGTCTTCCAGGATTAATGCCTCACCCAATAATGGATCACGATAATTCGAATACTTTTTCAAGAACTCGTTTTACATTAAGAGATTCGTGGAATACAACAAGTTACTCTGGAAGTTCAAATCCTAAAAGAATAATAACACCATTTAGAGCAGTATATAATGCCGGTGATTTATTAAGTCGTGAAAATTATTCTTGTGGAGGGTCGTGTCAAACATTTCAAAGTCGTCCGGGGTTAAATGGACTACGACAACATTTTGGTTCAACATCTAAATCTTGTCAACCGTCTGTACTTTGGAGTTCAACTCAAGTTGATGAAAATATACCTTCTTCAACGTGTAATGTTAAATATGTGTATGATGGTTCAGATTATACACGATTTAAGAAGTTACAAGCGGTAAATCGTAATTACAATGATAGATCATTTGGAGGTAATGAATCAAGAGCTGCTCAATCAACAATACGTCATATAAGAAGATATTAAAATAAAAAATTGAATTGAAAAATAATATAAAGATAATATAACATACTATATACTATATTATACTTACAATGTTTCAAATGGAAATTTCAAGCACTACTCCCGTTTCAAAGAAAACAAAAAAACACAAATCACCCATTTTATTAGATATTATTGAAGAATCCATAAAAACAAACGAATACACAAATTTGCGTAATTGTTTCAGTTCTTCCGAGTATTTTCCTTCAAGACATATTTCAATTGTGATGAAACATCATTTTGAAAGTTCTGAATTATTGTATTCGTATAATGAAAATCATGGATTATATAAAATTAAAATAAAAGATTTGTTAGTTGATGTTGTTACCAATTGGGAATATAATAGACCGCCTGATATAGAAAGGTGTTCTGATATTGCAAGATATATTTACAATTCAAGAAAACCTGTTGACAGTATGATTTACTTGAGTTTTAATAATATAAAGGAAATTTTCGAAGTATTTGATGGAATACATAGAATAACCGCATTAAAAATAATTAAGGAAGAAAATTCAAAACCACTTGAATTATTATGTCCCGGTGATTTTGGTTCGGCAAATGATGCTGATTGGTTATATGAACAATATTTGTTAGTTAACATTAGATTTAATACATCAAAAGGAGATTTAATTGGAGTATTTGAAAATTTAAATAAAAGTCAAACCGTTTCGGAATTATATATATGTGATCATTCAAAGGAGAAAAAAGAAATTATTGAAAATATTATTGAAGAATGGTATAAACGATATAAGAAACATTTCTCTTCTTCCGCAAATCCAAATATTGGAAATACCAATAGAACAAAATTTTCAAATTTATTATTACATTTATATGATAAACATAAAATTCGTCAATCAAATGTAGAAAAATTAAAAACCATACTGGAAAATGCCAATTTAAAAATTTCAAAAAATATTCCGGATAAAGTTAGTATAGATTTACGCTATAAATGTAGAGAAACTGGATGTTATTTATTCTTATTAAAACATGAAGTTTTAGAAGAATTTATTTAAATTGTTGATTGTAAATTGTAAATTGTATATTGTATTATTATTATATATTTTTTTTACCAATATATAATAAACATGTCAACACCGTACGCAATATCAAGATCAATTGGTTCTCAAACTTTTCAAGGGTTCGTAAACGCGCCTATTTTAGGTCCTTTAAATTCAAGTCAATATCCTTACACAATGCCTTATCATAATTATGGAATATTAACTGGTCAACGCCCAACACCACCACAATTTTTTCCAGGTCAAGAACCGGTTAATTCAGATATGTCAATAAATGCTAGAGCACAGTATCTTAGAGCAACCGCATTAAGTTCTGAACAGAAGGCTAAACAAGATGCTTTAGGAAAACTATCTTCTCCTATCACTAAAGTGGCGTATTCATCTCAACGACAATATCCAGTATCAAGTCACGTTAATTATATTCAACCTATTCCGTCTTCAATGAGAACAAATATTGTTAAAAGTATTGCTGTAGGTAAATCAGCATATAAAGTTGGACTACCATTAATAGCGCCTATTGGATCAAAGAGTTATGATACAAGTTATAAAAGAAGTGCATTACGAAGAGCGCGTTCAGGAGGGTCGACTGCTCCAAAAAAAAAGGGTTCAATATATAATCACAGTTTAACACAATCTGGAATCAATGGTTGGGGATCTATTCCAAGACAAAATTATTAATTATATTATAAAAGTCTTATTGTTAGTTCAAAATAAAAAATTGAAAATAATTTCTATTTATTTATTTATTTTATTACAATTTATAATAATGGATTGCCCTATTTGTTTAACTAAAATTAATAATATTGATATTTGCGTAACAACTTGTAATCACACATTTCATACGAGTTGTTTAATGCGCAGTAATAATAATACATGTCCTTTGTGTAGATCATGTATTTATAGTTCAAAGTCAAGTTCTAGTTCAAACACAATACCTCAATGGTACAAGGATTATGAAGAATATATTAAAGAAAGTGATAAACGATGTGATGAAATGGAAAAAAAAAGAGAAATTGAATATATTGAAAGAGAAGAACAACATAAAAAATATCTTAAAGAAACAGACAAACAAAAATATGAATTATTTTATAATAATAAAAAAAATTGAAATTATTTATTGTTAAGTAATAATTTATATAAATACATATTCTTGTACTAATTCTAATACTAATTCTAATACTTATATCAAAATGCTTAATCAATGGAAACAATATATCAACGATGAAGAGTTTAAAACACTTATTGATTTTATTGAGAAAACTCGCGAAGGAATAAAAATCAATAAATTTATATGTTTAAACGGAAATAAAGATATAACTGAAAAAATAATATCAGATATCACTGATATTATTAAAAATGATAATTCAAACTATTGTGATAAATTGCCTTATAAAAGAGTTAGTTTAAATGATTTTTACAAAAAATTTCCAGAAGAAAAAGAAGCGGACGAAGAAAGCGAAGATGAAGATGAAGAAAGCGAAGGCGAAGATGAAGATGAAAATGATGAAAGTATATTACGTAACGAAGATGAGTATATTAACTTAGATGAAGATGAAGACGAAGATGATGGTGATGAATATAGTAATCATTATGAATATGAATTTTATATTGATAAAAAACTGTTAATTTTAAATAAAAATTTGTTGCAACAAAGTTTTGGATTTATTAAACAAGTATTAGGAAACGACCCAATGTTTTATTATAATAGTAAAAATCCAATTGAGAAAAGATTTTATACAATTATTCCAAATTGTAATATCATTATTGAAACAAACAATATTGAACCAATATTAAATGATAGAAGTATTTTGATGAGATCATTAATTATAAATATTAATTGTTAAATGTTTAAAATAAAAAATTGATATTCTTTTTTTTGTTAACTAACAACATATAAGGATATATTGTAAGTATATTACAAATAATATGTGTGATATAAAAATAGAAAAAATGAATATACTTAAAGACATTATGGCATTTCGATTAATGGGATTTAGAGTACTTCAGTGGTGTACAACAGAAGATAATATAGAAGTGTTAAGAGGCGAATTATTATATTTACAAAAACAACAAAAAAAAATATTAATGAAAAGAAAAATAAACAGTTATCCGTGGTATTTATATAAACCGCGTTATATAAAAAAATACATATCTAGTCATTTAAAGTTGGCATAAAATATATTTTTTCTAATTGTATACTATAAAATGATGAACAAATATCTTGTTGAATTTTTAGGAACTTTATTTCTTGTTTTTATTATTTTTGCTACCGGCAACTATTTAGCAATCGGTGCAGCATTAGCATTAGCAGTAATGTTAGGCGGAGCAATAAGCGGAGGCGCGTTTAATCCGGCAGTGACAATAGCTTTAATGCAAGCGGGTAAACTTTCTCGTTCCGATGTAGTTCCATATATTGTTGCTCAAATAGCAGGAGGTTTAGCAGGGTTTGAATTGTTTAAAATGATTATGAATCGAACTGTTTAAAATAAAATTATTTAAAAAAGTATTATTTCTTATATTATATATATGACAAAACATAGAAGGTATAAAAAAACTTATAAAAGAAGTCAAAGAGGAGGGATATGGCCTTTTAGTGAATCAGACCCAGCAGCTCCGAGTTTAACTTCGCAAGCAAGTAATTGGTTTGAAAATAAAAAGACAGGAGCAACATCAGGTTGGTCAAGTTGGTTTAGTTCAGAACCAGAAGCGCCAGCACCATCTACAACATATAATGCACCAACTTCACCAACTTCACCTACAACATATCCAACAACACCTACAACATATCCAACAGAACAATCAACAAATATGTCATCCGTAGGAGGAAAACGTAGAAGAATGAGAGGAGGAAAAGGAGGATTAGGTTTAACATATTATGCGACTCCCGTATCAGGAATAAAAGTTGTTGAACCAAATGAATGGTTACTTTATAATAATGGTGTAAATCAGCAAGGCGGATCAAGAAAACGCAGATGTAAAACAAGAAGATGTAAAACAAGAAGACGTAAATCAAGAAAACATTAAAAAAATAATAATTTAGTTAATCGACAACACTAACAAAATTATTTTATTTATTTGGGTAGCATATTATTTTTAACCATAATTCCATATAATATATAAATGCCTAATACACCAACTGACGCAAAATATAACTGTGAAATCGGATCTTTAGGAACATTAAAATATGGATAAGTTTGATTTAAATTGGTAAATGTTTCACGACATTGAACATTGGTTATAGGATTTTTTTTATCTGTGAAACTACAAGGATCCATATTTTGTATATCAATTAAGGTTACAAAATGACTTTCAGTTGATTTATTATTATATATATCAATTGTTTCCATTTTTAACTCTTGACAATCAGGTTTTGAACCTGCTAAAAATGCTTGAAATATTTCCATAGGATTAAAAGCATTTAAATTACTTATAGTTCCCGGTATTAAACCTTTAAAATTTGTAAAATTAACTCCTACACCTGATGATATAAATGGAATATTACCTTGTGGAACATTATTTATATACACATATCTATCTACTTCTTGTTGTGTTGTTTTATCAGTACATTTTGCGCCTGTTTTTAAAAAAAATTTATTACCTAAAGGTTTACCTGTTGCTGATGCTTTACCTCCTCCCGATACTAATAATTCAACATAACCAATTAATCCATCAATATTATTTCCTAATGCGGATAAAGAACCTCTACTTGACATACCAATTTCTGTTGGTGTACGTATATATTTATGATATGGATAATTTGGTCCTAGATATTTTTCTTCCGCTGCTCTTGCATTTGTTAGTACTTCTTGAAATATGTTAGACATTAATCTAATATATAATAATAAATTATTTTTATTTTTCTTCTTCTTCAATTGTTGTTTCAGCACTTTCAACAGTTAATTCGTCAGTTCCTGTAACTGTTGGCGGGGTTGAACCGGCAAGTTCCTGAGCATAATCTGCTTGTTGTTGAACTAAACTATCAATTTGAACTTGCATTGCATCAACTGAAAGTTGTATATTATCTACTTTTTTGTTCATGCCATCTAATGTGTCTATTCTACCTTTTAATACTTCAATATTACCAGCATTTTGTTGAGATAAAATTAAAGAATTATTGGGATCATTTAAATTATATGGTTTATATTCTTGTGACGATGTTGTATTTGTTTCAAGACCTTCAATTAATTTATTAGGATATGCATCTAAATATATAGGATATACTAACAAAAATACAAAAATACATATTAATATAAATATTAATGACATTATATATATATAACATATTTATTTTCTTATTATATTTATATATAATGTCAACTGCTTTTTTTCCAACAAATATGAGAAGACAATCCGCTAGTGGTTATAGTAATAATAGCACGTTAGATAATATACCTTATGTTTCTTGGAAAGGTACTGGTGTCTTTAGTAATCCAATAGGTGTTACATCAACACATATAAGACCTTTAACTAATAATGATCCTGGTAATGTATTTCCAACTGGGTTCGGTTTACCTAGACCACTTAAGCAATATAGAAAAGGAAGAGTAATTCCTGTTGATTTGAATATAACAAATTCATCGACTGATACAATTGATAAAGTTGTAGCATTATCAATAGCATATAATTTAAATAGAAGTGTTAAATCGTCAACCGGTTCATCATTAGGAGGTGGTAATGGAGGAACAGGATTAATTTCTCAAATGATTGACACACCAGGTTCATTTATTGTTAAAGATAATAATGTGATAAATAATGAACCAAATATAAATAATGGAACTAACATTGATTTAGAATGTAAAACGTGTAATGGTGTTGGAATTGTATCAGACTGGATGCCAATTAATAACTTAACAGAGAAACCGCAACTGAATGTTACAAATCCATTATTATGCTGTAATCAACAAAGAAAAGCATTACAACGAGTCTTGCCAACAAACACGAATATAAAAAAGAATTATTATCAAACAACTTACATGTATTTATATAATAGATGCCAAACATTCAAACAAAGACAATTTAATTTTATTTCTGGTCCAACAGATAAAAAAATGGAACAATTATTTATGGCGTATCCTTTTGTGACTGCAAAAATACTTGAATATTCAAAACCGGGAGATCCTTTATCAATTATCAATTTATATGTGGCGCAATGTAATCCAAATTTTACTGTTGAAAAAAGTGTTGAAATAGGGTTCATTAATTCATTATCTAGATTGTTAGTTGATTCTGGGTTTATTTCACAAGAAGAATATAGTACATTAATTAATACAGATACTGTTTCTGTTGAATCATTTATATCTTCATTACAGAATATACTAACAACAGACCAATATAAAATAGTAATTGATTATTTATACCAATTAGCAGCGAATCCATATAATGGGTCTGTTGTTAGTGGTCCATCAAACCCGAGGGGATGCGCTCAAGTATATTATAAACCAAATAATCCCCAATATGCTAAACAAGGCGCCGTATCAAGCAGTACAAGAATATTAAAACTAACGGTTGATACAATTAATACGTCTGCTTATAATCAACGTAAATTAAAATCTGGAAATCCAGCAAACACCGCAACAGCAATACAATATGGATTTAATCCAAATACTCCATATATATACAAAGATAAAGTACCTTCTTGTCAACCTCAAACATTTATAGGTAATCCATTTTTCTTTCAAGGACAACGTCAAAATAAACTGATTTGTAAAACAAGTACAAATGGAGCAGAATATAATACGTATAATTCAATATATAATAAATCAAAAGGAAATTATATTGGTTCAACTCAATCATAATAAATCAATTAAAATGAAAATAAAAAATTGAAATACTTTTTATAACACAATTTGAAAGTATTATAACATTCAAGTATCAAGTATCAAGTATCAAATTATAAATTAAAGAATGGCCCTTATTATTGACGTTGAAACAACAGGTCTTCCAAAAAAACAAAAAAATAGTTTATTTGGACAATTGCCTGCGTATGAAAATTTAAACGCATATGATAGCGCACGAGTGGTACAGGTAAGTATAATGTTATGTAATGAATTTTTCGAAGAAATTGAATTTGTTGATTTTATTGTAAAAACGGATGGTTATAGTATAAGTAATTCACAATTTCATGGCATAACTAATGAAATTTCAGCAACGGAAGGAATTCCGTTTATAGAAATTGCCGAAGTATTATTAAATATGTTAAAAAAGGTATCACATATTGTTGCTCACAACGCAATATTTGATATATCGATATTGAAAAGTGAATTATTTCGTCTAGGATTGTATTCAATAATAGATGAACTAGACACAAAACAAATATTATGTACAATGAAACACACAAAACACATTGTAAAAGCGTTAAATAAAATTGGAAATATAAAATATCCTTCACTTGCGGAACTTTATTATTTTGTGTTTAATGAAAATATAGAAAATGCTCATAATTCAAAATATGATGTGATCAATCTTCATAATATTGTTAAAAATATGTATGATTCAAAACAATTAAATTTTTATGAAAATATGATATTAAATATTAACATAATAATAAACAAAAATATTATTATGTAAATGTATGTAAATGTATGTATATGTTAGTATAAATAAAATAATATTTATTCATATTTATTATCTTTTTTCGGCGCTAAAAAAATATTTATTTTATCAATAAATTTATTATGAGGTAATTGATTTTTTTCACACCACTGAATACATTTTTGTATGTGTGTTCTTTTTAAATTTTCTAATTTTTCTTCACGATTTCTATTTTTAAATATATTAATAATTTGGTCATAAGCTTCTAATTGCTGTTGACCAATAACAATATTTGATTCCTCTAATTTATTTAATAAATAATAAGGTAAATCATTATCAATGATTGAATATATACATTTGTTGTTCATTAATTCATTATTATTTATTGTTGATAATATTTTTTCTTCAATACTTATCAATAATTTTTTATTATTATTATTTTCATTAAAACCTTTGCATATTAAATATCGTTCACCTTTTGTAATATTACTTATAGATGACTTGACCAAATACATTTTATCAAATATTCCTGATAAAATAAAAATAACATCAATAACGGTTTTGTAAAGTATATTATCTATTTTAATTATAGATATGCCTTGATTTTTTTGATTTTTTATAATAATCAATAATATCAATATCATATTATTAATATATTTTGTTGTATCAGTATATTCGTCAGGATTAAATTCAAATATAATTAAATCAAATTTATGAAAATAGTATTTATTTATAAACAATTCATATAAATTATTATAATTAAAATCTTTTGAAATAATACAATCGTTATTTTCTTCTCTGAGCATATTCAATAAATAATTGGTTGAAGAATAATTAGGTGTCAAATGCGCAATATTTATTTTATTTTTCAGTGTTAGTATATCATTTATTCCAAACAATTGAAATAATTCCATCAATTCAAAAAAAATACTTGAATCTGGTTTTACCTTACTTACTGATATTGTTGAACCGGGAACATTTGTATAAATGAATTCAAATGGATTGACAATTTTATTTATATATTCAATTGATATATTGTTTTTATTGTCTTCGTCTCCGTCTCCGTCTTGACTACAATTATTATCATCTATAATTTCTTGTAATTTAAATAATTGATTATAAATGGAATTCATATAAAAAATTAAACTGTATGAAACATATGGAGTAATTTCACTGCTTGTTAGTTGTACATTTATATTTATATTAAAATTATTTTTTGGTATTAAATAATAATTCATTATCTATTATATAATAATTAATAATATTTATATCTTTTTTTAAAATAATACTAACATATTATATATTTTTGCGTGTTTTCTTTTTTCTCGGATTAACTGCTATTTCAATAACTTCTTCAAACATTTTTACGTCTTCTTTTACGTCTTCTTTTACGTCTTCTTTTTCGTTTGCTAATTCTTGAGTTTCTTCTAATGCTTCTGTTGCTTCTTGTAATTTTAATTTTTCTCTTAATTTTTTGGTTTTTGGTTTAATAATTTCTTGTGTGTCTTTTACAACTTTGCGAGCTAATATTGTTCCTGTTTGTTCAATATCTTCTTGATATGGTAACTCGTCTAACAATGATTTAGTTAATTTTTCAGCATTTCTTGTGGAAGTTTTCTTAAAAACAAAGAAACGATTTAAAAACGATATATCTTTTTCATAATCTCTCATATATAGAGCATCTTTATAATCACTTTCTTTCTCTGGATTTTTTTTAACATCATATACCATTGAATTAAATAATTCAGAAAACATGCCGCTTCCTTCAGGTAATTTCATATATCTTGCTTCTTCTCTTGTTAATAAACTAAATCCGTATTTTTCCATTGTGCTTGTTAAGAAATCAAAATTGACTAAAAATTCTGGTAGAGTTTGATTAATTGAATCTTGATATACGTCAATTTTATATCCTAAACAACTTTCATTATCATCAAATGTTGTAGCATCATATTTTTTTGTAATTGACCATATTTTTTTATCATCAATATATATTTCTCTACTTTCTCCTTCTTGTTTTTTTTTAAACATATTAAATATTTTCATACCATCGTAACACGTCCCAATAAAATATCCATATATTTTTGTACATTCTGATACATTTCTTATAAAATTATAAAATGTTTTTTTATTTTCAAACATATAATGAATCGCAAATTGACAAGATGATATATCAAATCCATTATGCGCTTTTCCGTGTTGTCTCGTAACAGCAGATCCTAGTTCTTTGTTAGTTCCAATAGATCCAAATATAGATTTAGTTATTTGATTTGCTTTATCATTATACATATTTGTTCCACTTCTAATATTTAATGAACTATTTCCATTTACAAATAAAGCGTAAGGCATATTTTTTGTTGTTTTTCTAAAATTTAAATATCTTGCGCAAGCGCCATTAAGTCGATTTTCAATATTATCGGATGAAATATCAATACCAAATACAAATGATAATTCTGAACTAATCCATTTTGGTAAATCGCCAGCCTTTCCACACGCAAAATCTATTAAAATATTATCTTTTTTTGATACTCCTTTAATTAATGCCTTTTTTACATAAAGATTATGAAAGTCGCGCATTCGTTGTGTCATTTTATCGCTTGTAATGCTGTTATAATACACATCATCAGATACTTCTATTCCGGGAATATCTTCACCAGTTGCGATCATTTTTTCGGTAACAGGATTGTGAATTGAACGCCAATTACTATTAGCAGTATTGTAATCGTTTGCTCCGACGCTATTTCCTGCTCTAAATTCAGCCGTTTTATCGTATCTGACCCGCATCGGAACCCATTTCCACATACCTGGTTTGGACATATCATATCTAAATTCAACAACCATTTGATCGTCAAATATTTGTCTTTCTTCGGTAAATAACTGATATTTTCCATTATTATCAATTTCTAACATAACATTACATAGTCCAGCTAAGGGATCATATGGATCTGTTGGGAAGAATTGTTTTGGTTTATATCCTGTTTCATCATCAATGTTTGCTTGTTTTAAAAACTTATCATCTAATACATCTTGACATGGATTTATATATCCGTGTTTTGTTTGATCGAAACCAACAGTGAGTATTAATGTTTTATATTGATTAAATTGTGTTGTTTCATAATTATTCATTCCATTTTCAAAAATGGGTGTAACAATATCTTTTCCATCAGACCCTTTTTTTGTAACTACTAAGAAATCAATAGTATTATAACTTTTGGGAAACGTCATTGTTGCTTCAGATGGTTTCCATTTAAATATATATGGCCAAGTAATTTTTTTCTTAGGTCCCGCTTCTAACATTTTATTACTTCCAACTCCTAAAAGTGTGGGAGTAAATATGAGTCCATCTATTTCATAATCAAAGTTATTATCGGTTATCCGTCTTAATAAATAATTACATGATTCAAATATATTATTTTTTAATGGTTTTTGGTCGTCTTTTTGGTCATCTTTACTTTCTTCTGTAGGATCAAAACTAGGATAAAATTTTTTAGATACAATTTTTATTGTATTATTTGTAATATTTATAACGCATTGTGGTTTTAATATTTTTATAAAATCTTTTAATATTGGTAACCGACATCCGTCTTTAAAATATTTTTCATTTTTTGAATATGTATTTATAAATGGTCTGGCTCTGATATCAAGACTATTTACATAATATATATCAAACGCCGCAAATGTATTTATAAACGTTCCTAATTTATTATGTAATATCAATTCACCATCTATTATAGAATTAAAACATTTCGGTTCTTCGGTATAAGACCCCGTAAATATAATATTCATATTTGTATTAATAAGATAAATGCGACCTTTATCATTAACATATAATAAATGTCTATCTCCGTCCGCTTTTTCAGTAACACAATATGCGTGAGGCTCTCTGATGTTTGGAACAATAACATCTGAATTTAACGGAGCAACATTCATTAAATCTAAAGTAACTAATCCTGGACCGATAAAGTCGCTTGTAAACGCGTATTTTTTAGGTATATATTTTCCATCTTTTTTTGTTTGTTCTTCCTCGAAAAGAAGTTTAAGATATTCTTGTGATATATTTTTTTGTTCAAGATATGATATTGGAAAATTTGTTTTTTGTAAACCCGATAATACTTGTTTAACCACTTTTTGTAAATTATTGGATAAATCTTTGTGATTTTTGTATAATAGTTTTGCGTTTGGATCAACTTCAATTTCAATTTCATAACTATCTTCGTTATTAAATACGTTTGAATCGTCAATATTATAGGTTTGTATCATCCATCCTCTTTCATTCTTAGAAGATGATTTTACAATACTTAAATCAACCTTGAATGGATATTTTTTATGTACGAATGTAACACGGTTCATATATCTAAAAACCTTTTTTGATTTATTCCAATTCTCAAAAATATCAAGTCCAATCTTGCCCTTTTTGCTTACAGAAGTTTCATTATTTATGGATACTCTAAAATTAAAGTCATCAAAATTAGCACTCGCTATATTTTCATCGGTTTCTATATCATTTTTGATGATTTTTAAAGGTATTTTTCGATTTATTTTAACATTATAAAAATCTTTATCATTTACAATTTGAATACTGTTTGTTTTACAATATTCTTGAATATTATTAATTCCATTGATTTCAATACGAAATTTTTCAAAATCGCCAGTAGTTTTAAATTTGCCGGTTCTTGCGTCAAGAAATTCTGGTTGTATTCTTAATAAATATTCACCATTTTGCGAAGATGATGTCCAATCGTTTGATTTTAATTTTTTAACAACATTATCATAATCTAATTTGGTTAATCTTTTAACTCCCCTCGTTCCAAATTTTGCTTCCATTTCAACAAAAGTGTATTTAATATTTTTAGAATTGAGATACGCTAAAGATATAATATCTAATTGTTCTTGTGGAGATACATTGATGTTATTTTTTTCCTTTGTATCCGTTTTAATATTGTAGTTTGTTCTTTTCATAATAATATATATATATGTGATTATATTTATATTATTATTATTCAATTTTTTATAATTTATAGATTATAACTAATAATTCATAACTAACAATTCATAAATATCTTTTTTGGTCATTTTTTGTTTTAAAGTTTTGTCTTTATATTCTTCAATATTTATATTTAATTTTTGACAAAGATCAATTAATTCTTGTAATTTATATGAACCAATACCTTTTAATGTTGTGTCAAAATTAGTTAATTTATAATATGTTTCTCTATATTTGTTACAAATATCTTCTGTTACATCTAATTCAATTGAATGATTATAAGTTTCATTGTTTCTATGAACAATATTTATAGTTGGTGAATCATTTATTAATAATTCGTAAACTTTACGTTTATCAACTAACAATACATTAATATTTTCAAGAATACATAAAGCAAAAAAAGTCTTTGGTGAAATCTTATCTTTATTCGCTAAATCATCTTCTAATTGGGTTAACGGTTTAATTTTATGTAATTTTAAAAGATCTTTATTTTTTCTCAACAATTCGATATATTTGAATTTTTCATTTTTTTCAACAACAAAGTATTGATTATTTATTTCCATTTCATAATTTGAAAAACCATATTTAAATATATAAAAACACCAAAAAAGAGAATCTTTTTGTTTTGGTCTGTACATTGTTTCTTTTTTTTTATCATATTTTTTAACATTTTCAATTGGTTTGATTTCTTTTACATTTTTAATAGTTTTCTTTTCAAATGTTTCTTTGTTTTTAATATTATTAATATTTGTTTTTATATTTTTTAATGACGATTTTGGCATTAAATTTTCATTATTAAATATGATAATATGTTTAGTGAATCTATTAATATTTTTAGATGTAAACATATAATCTTGTAAATCAAAAAAAATGTCTTTTTGATGATGATGATGATGATTAGTTCTTTTTTTATGAGCATAAGTTATTTCCTTTTTAATCATTATATATTACATTATTATGTTGCAATATCTTTATTATCTTTTAAAAAAAATGTATTTTTATATTTCTCTTTTTCTTGCTCAGCGTTATTGAGATAAATTTCTTGTGTATTTACATATTTAATATAATTCATAAGTTCATTTAATACACTATTTTGAAGTTCACTTAAATTAATATGAATGCCGTATTTATTTTCATTAATGATTGTATTTTTATTTTTTGTTAGTATTCTAAGAACTTCTATTTGATTGAACTTACTCATATTTTCAAGTTGTTCTCTAATATAGTTTAATTTGCTATTATCATAATCATTTGCTATTATTTCTATAGACATATATGTTATATATATATATATATTTGCTTTAAATAAAAATAATAAATATAGTTTAATCTTCAAAAACTAAAGTAGGTTTCGTATTTTGTTTAAATTCTTTCAAAGGTGGTACTAATTCAGCAATAATAGATATATATTTATCATTTAATTCATATCTTTGAGCAATAACACGAGCAACAAATTTTTCATTTTCCTCAATTGAATTAAAGTATTCATTGGCATAATAATGATCTCTTGCGATAAATAATATATACGGACTGGGTTGTTCATCAGCACTTTCTGATCTAATTCCCGCTTTAGTAATATTTTTAGCAATACAATTAAATTTCATTCCGGAAACAGGATAACAAACTTCACAATTAAATACAACATCAAAAATAATATTTTCTCCTTTAACAACTCCACTTGAAAATGTTATAACTCTAATGGTCTCCGGTTTAACGTAACCTTCAACAATACATTTACCACCAACCATTTTAGTAATTGTATTTTCTAATGTTTGTAATAAATTCTTACCAACAGCAGTAATTGGTAATATAATATTTTTTGTTATTTGACAAGGACTATATACACTTTTTGTCTCTTGTTGTTTGTATTTTGGTTTAGTTTGTTTAGCAATAGATTCCATTATATATTTAATATATAAATATTCTTTTAACCTTTTTCAATTTTTTATTTATAAGTATTTTATACCTTTGGACATTTAAACGCCTAATTATTTATTAAAATAACATAAATGTTATTTGGTAATTATATTATTAACTTAATGGATTTGTCTAAATATAAACCTAATTCAACTTTTTGGTCTTCTCAAGAAGACGAACAATTGAACAATTTATATAATGAAAAATTAATGGATATTATTGAAATATCTGATATTATTAATAGAAGTCCAGGTAGTATAATAAGTAGATTGTGTAGAAATAAATATATATCTAACAGAACATCAGCTAGAGGATATATCACCTATAAAAATAGTGAATTATATAAATCAATCGTGGCATCAGGAGAGGGCAAAAAATTAAACAAACAAACAACTAAAACAAACGAAAATATTTCAATAAATATTAACGGAATAAGTACTACTTGTGAATATATAGAATTAAAAAATGATGTAAAAGAAGTTAAAAATGAAATTAAAGAATTAAAAAATAACTTAAAAGAGTTGATTGAAATGATAAAAACTGTTTATGAATTTGAACATACATAAAATAAGCGTTTTAAATGTCCAAAGGTGTAATATAATTATCTTTTTTCTTTTTTTTGAAATTCGTTTATAATTGCTGTTTCAGTATCTAAAAACCACGTTTTTTTATCTATATTTTGATGTTCATAAATTCGTAGTGTTAGTTCTTGTCTCACACAAAGTTCTTTCGCACCATCTTTTGTCACTTTAGATAAAAACCTATCATCACTTTCAATTTCATTAAGTAAATTCATAATTTTAACTTTTCCAGATTGATCACAACGAAATCCGGTGCTGCGTTGATTTTCAGTATCTTTAACTTGATAAACCATATATTTTTTGTTAGTTTCAAATCCAATAAACCCAACATAGTGACTTAAATTTGTTTTCAATTTATATTTTTTTAAAATAGCGGTTTCTAAATCCTTTTTATCTTCAGGTTGCGCCGGAACCCATTTATCTTCATCTAATATAAAAATATTTAAATTTTCTATTCTCGAAGGACCATCAAACATAACCATTCCGGTAACTCCTTTGGCAACTATTATTTTTTTTTGTAAATATATTTTTGTTTTTCCCAAAAATCTTTTTAATCTTTCATCTTTTATGTTAGTTTCTAAATATTTATTTGCGTAAATATAGTTTAATAAATCAACTTTTTCATTAATCATTAAACTATCAATAATATGTTCAATAATACATTTTTCTAAAATTTCTAGTTTTTCCTTATCAGTGTTGCCCAAAATAATATTTTTTTCAACAGACATTTTTCTAATAACCAATCCACATAATTCATACCAATTATCATTTCCTCTTTTGACTTCTGTTGTATTCAATGTTAGATTATAATTATTAAACATTGTGTCCAAAACAAGTTTACCTTCAATAAATGTATTTTCTTCTTCAATTTCGATAATATTTTTTTCTTCGATACCGCGTTTATCAATAACAGGTCTTGAAATATCTGTTTTTATTTTAAATTGAATCATATCATGTTTATAATCAATTGGAACTGAACGATCATAAATAGATATATTTTTGTAATTGAGTTCACTAGGTTGAAATAAATAATAATCTCCAATATTAACTAAATATCCGGTTCTGCCATATTTATCTATTAAATATTCTGTATTGTCATTTATAATTTGTGTGAGCGACGCGTATATTTGTGATATTGGGTATTTTTTAGGTGTATTTATTAATTTAAATAAATCATTTTTTAAATAAAAATAACGAATTTTCATTAACATTTTTATTTTTTGTATTATTTTATCAGAATTAATAAGCATAAATGTTTCATTATATGTGTCTGTATTCTCAATTAAATCATCATTATTTATATTTGGAATACATTTAAATTCGCATTCCATAAAATCACATGTTGCTGAATTATCCATATCACCTATTACAAATTTTTCCAATGTTTGATTATCTGATAATATTTGTGTAATATTTTTATTTTTGTCAATTTTATTGAAATTCTCAGGAATAAGTTGAGTTTGATCGTGATTTATAATACAATCAACTGCTGTTTGTTTTAATAATCTTGATACTTTGCCGATTTTTATTGCTTTAATTTCAGAAATACGATATATATATAAATCAGCAGACTCTTCTTCAACATTATCTAAAATGGTTCCATATAAAAATATTTGTACATTTCTCTTTGAAAAGGGCAAATCTTTATGAGAAAAATTACGTACGGCTCTTCCGATAATTTGTTCTTGTCGATTTACGTTGTACCACGGTTCCAAAATATGAACTTGTCGAATTCCTTTAAAATCTAACCCTTCTGACCCCGCTTGAGAAATAAGTACAACTTTTATTATTTCTCCTGATACATCGACTATATTTCCATTTTCATCTTCTTCAAAAAGATTGTTATTATTTGTTATTGCTTTTACATCAGCGTCATTTGACGGAGATATTCGAGTATCCCCAGTTATCATAATATATCTGGCTGGTTTAAAATCCTTTTTTGAAACAGGAGGTTTCATTGTTCTTACATCAACAGCAGGAACCGGGCGATTTTTAAATAATTGTGTTGATTTTTCACCGTAACGTGTAAATCCCATTTCTTCAAGAACAAGAGCAACCGGAATAATTCCGGCATCAATATAAGATGAATAAATTAAAATAATACCTTCTGACACTTTTCCTGTTTCTTTATTATAAATGAAGTCACATATATTTTTTATTTTTGAACTGTAATTTCCTATTTCATTAGTATCAAATACGTGTGGAACTCCGCGTTTATATTCAAACTGACCTTTAATTGCTGGGGTTTTACTATCTGTAAAATTCATTATTCTTTTCAACCCTTGAGTTCCCGTTAAATCTTTGGAATCAATATATAATTTATCATTTGAACTTACGCTATTGCTTGTGCTTGTGCTTTTGCTTTTGCTTTTGCTTAAAGATTTACTGTCAGAACCACCTGTTTTTGTGCCTGATAATGAACTAAGATCTTCTAATGGACTGATTGAACGAATATTTGATTTTGTATTTCCTTCAATAATATGTAATTTGGAAGCATTTTTATTTTGAGAAAGTGTTTTACTGAATGATGTTGTTATTTCTGGTTCAACCTTTGAATTTTTATTAATATTATCATCTTCATCTTCATCTATTTCTAAAATTAAATTATTATTTGGTTCACGTTTTCTAAGTTTTTTGGGTATAATTATTTTTTCAATATTTTCGGTATCTGGTTCAATTACCTTATTATATGATAAAATATCTCCTTCAATACCCTCTGTAATAGCAGGTTCTGACTCTAATTCTGATTTTTTTAAAGAAGTAATATTAGATAATAAAGTAGGTCCATTACTAATTACATCATCAATTTCTTCAACAATCGTTTTTTCTGTGTGTCCGCTTGTTGGGGCGATTTCATCAATAACATTTTCTTCTTCTTCAACATATTCCATTTCAGGAATATCTTTTATTAACTCTTCAAGCCCATCATAAGGGTAAATTATATTTAGGGCTTCAATAGGTATTTGTAAATCCGTATAACCAAATGAACGTAAATCTGAAAATGCTGCTGTTTTTCTTTGTGTGCCTTTTCTAGTCATTTTTAAACCACTTTGTCTGTTTCTTAAACGATCAATAATATATGTATATCCGAGCGATTGATATTTGCCAATAACAGTTAAAAATAAACTAATTTTTTCAATCTTTTTATCATTTGGAATTTTTCGACCATTAATTTGATATTTTGGATATTCTTGAATACTTTTAAATGTATTATTAGGACTAAATCTATCAGGATAAACTCTAAATGGAAATGTATATGGATTTTCACCACGTACATATGAAATATATCCAGTTGCTTTTCTTATAAGCATTTTATCACCAATATCATTTCCACTGTTATCTTTTTTCCAATCACCATTTTTATCAAATATATCAGAAACCGAAATAATACCTCTGCGATCGTTCATGTTCAATAAATTTAATAACCAAATAATTTCTTTATGACTGTTAAACATAGGTGTAGCTGATAAAAGTAATAAACGAATATTAGATACACTGCTAACTAAAAACATTAAATTTTTGGCAACATTTTTATTTTCATTATCGTCAGAAATTCTGATATTATGTACTTCATCAATAACAACTAAACTATTTGAATATTCGATTTCAAGATTTCTTATTTTTGTTTCTCTATCATTTGTTTCTTTACCAGATTTTCTGACAATTTCGTTAGAAAATTGTACATAACCTTGAAATGAATAAGAAGCATTTATTAAATTTTTGGCTTGTTGAATGACTTTGTCACGTTTTAATCCTTTCATTCCGGTTGGATTTATTTCTTTGAGAAATTTATTACCTAAACAACCTTTCATAGTCCAAATTCCATCAACTTCTTTTAATTGTCTTTCATCAAATAACTGTAATTTAAAGTTATCTTGAACATTTGGACTAGCAACAATAATAATACGTTTGTTTATTCCCATTTGTTTTAAATAATCTCGCATTTCTTCACAAACGCCGATTGCCGAACAAGTTTTTCCTGAACCTAAACCGTGAAATAATAATAAACTGTTATATGGTGTTTGAAATGATAAAAAATTTCTTACAAATGCTTGTTGTGGTAATATCCCATATTCAGCAGTGTTTAGTATATTTGCGTATTTTTCAACATCATAAATATCACCATCATATTTTGTATCGCTAAATTCTTTTTTTTTCGCAATTTTGATAATAAAATTAGGATCATCTAATGTGGGATATAGAAAATCGTTTTCATCAGGATGTTTGCCTAATTCTTTTCTATTTTTTGATTCGATGATCAACTGTTCTTTATTTTTTAAACCACACTTTTTACTGTAAAGTTCATTAATTTTATCCAAATCACATATTTCTTCTTCGCGTCCCTTTTCTTCTTCGCGTCCCTTTTCTTCTTCTCGTCCCTTTTCTTCTTCGCGTCCCTTTTTCTTAATACTCATCTATACTTATATCTATTAATATAATTTATATTCTTGTAAAACTTTATTTATATTTATTATGAGTTGTTTTTTTTCTAAATTATATGGACGAATTGATTCCAAACATTCTTCCAATGTCTTCCACTCTATTTTAGATACTTCTGTTTGTTGAAAATTAAATAAATTATTATCATTATTTTCAGTATATCCTAAAAAATATTTATGTTTATATGCTTTATGATTTGATCCTAAAAACATTTCTTCAAAAGGTAATACATTTTCTATTATTTTTATATCTTTTTTTGAAATACCAGTTTCCTCTTCAAACTCTCTTAATGCACAATCTAAATCTTTTTCTTGAAAATTACGTCTTCCTTTTGGAAATTCCCATTCCGTTTCTGACCATTTTGTTGTTGAATTGTCTATTAGATTATCTAATGTAATTATTGATCCATTTTCACCAATTCGCATACCATTTTTCAGTGTTTCAAACTTTTTTTGTGATGTATATTCTTCTCCTTTAAATTTATGTTGATGTCCAATATCTTGAATACCCCACATAGTTTTCCATAACATTTCAAAATTATTATTTCTTATTTGTTCTTTTTCTTCCAAAGACATTTCGTTGAATAATACTTCTAAATGTTCTAAATTGTTAGCAATATATTTTCCTCTTATAAAATCAATAAAACCAAAACTGTTTTTACGTCTTATCATTAAATATTTTATATCTGTACCAGAATACATAAAAACTATTATACCATAACTCGTAATAGGTAATTTACAAGAATGATATTGATGACCTTGTTTTCCGCAATTATTACAAACATTATTTTTACTCATTGATAACTATATGTTTAAAGAAAATTGTTTTTATGTTGTTTTAATTTAAAATGCCTGTTTTAGCTAAAAATAATTTACAATTAGATCCTAACATTTGGGGACCACATTATTGGTTTTTTTTACATACATTAGCTATTTCATATCCTCATCATCCTAACGCAATTACAAAAAAAAAATATTATGAATTAATACAAAACTTACCATTATTTATTCCGATTGAATCAATTGGAAATGACTTTATTAAATTGCTTGATGAATATCCTGTTACAGCATATTTAGATAATAGAGAATCGTTAATTAAATGGATGCACTTTATTCATAATAAAATTAATGAAAAATTAGAAAAACCCAAAATATCAATTAATGATTTTTATTTAAGATATTATGAAGAATATAAACCAAAAGATATTAAAATGAAAGAACATTATCGTTGGAGAGAAAAAATAATATATACTTTAGTTGTATTAAGCACAACAAGTTTAATTGTTTATTTATATAATAAATAATAAATAATAAATAATAATAATAAATAATATCAATTTATTATAAGGTTTAATGCTAATAAACCAAAATGGTGGTAAAGTAATTAACTCTGGAGGTTTTGGTTGTATTTTTAATCCATCTCTAAAATGTGAAAATACTGAAAACTCAATGGAAGGTTCACATAAAAAAATTAGTAAACTTATGATAACAAAATATGCTCAATATGAATATAACCAAATAGAAAAATATAATAATATATTAAATGTTATACCAAATTATAATAATTATTTTTTATTGAATAATTTTCAATTATGTAAACCTGATAAACTAACAACAAATGATTTAAAAGGATACAATAAAAAATGTAAAAATATAAAAAAGGCAATCAATGGTAAAAATATCAATGAATCTTTGAATGATTTAATGATAATTAATATGCCAAATGGAGGAATAAATATCGAACAATATATAAAAGAATATTTTTCTACAAAATCAAATATAATAAGACTTAATAATTCTTTAATTGACTTATTAATAAACGGTATAATTCCTATGAATAAATTAAATGTTTATCATTGTGATATCAAAGAGGGTAATGTGTTAGTTCAACACAATAAAACAATATTTGGAACTCGTTTAATTGATTGGGGATTATCATTTATTTGGAATAATAATTATAAAGGTATTCCTGCCAAATTATATAGAAGACCTTTTCAATTTAATGTGCCTTTTTCTTCTATACTTTTTAATAAAGATTTTATAAAACTCTACAATAATTTTTTAGAACTAAATCCAAGTCCTACTTTATTTAATATAAGAGAATTTGTTATCAATTATATATTTATTTGGAATAATATAAGAGGTTCAGGACATTTAAATATAATTAATAACATTATCAAAAATTTTACAATGAATGAACTAACATCAATCAATCATGATGATATTAAAGATCAATTAATAGAATATGATTTTACTCATTATTATATTGTTGAATATTTATCAAAAATTTTAGAGAAATACACTAACAATCAAACATTAGATTTAACAACATATTTTAAAAATGTATTTTTAAAAAATATTGATATTTGGGGATTTACAATGATTTATATTGAATTTTATAATAATTTATATTATACATTTAATACGTTAAATGAATATCAAATGGAGTTTATTATAAAGATCAAATATATTATCATACATTTTTTATATGAAAGTCCTATAATTCCAATAGATATATCTTCTTTAACAAATGAACTAACAAATTTAAATAAACTTATTGATAAATTTGATGTTACACATTCATCCAAAAAAATAAAATATATTTCTGAACTAAAAAATAATGTGAATGGATTTATGAAAAATAAGAACACAAAGAAAAAACGAAGAAAAAATGGAGAAAAAACGAAGAAAATAATGGAGAAAAAACGAAGAAAATAATGAGGAAATAAATAAAAAGAAGATTATATAAATATATTATATGAGATTGGAACTATATATTTTTGGAATTACTGCTTTTTTAATATATAACGCTTATTATGATGGAAAATATACAACAATGTTATTAGCTTATAAAAAATATTATAAAATGATATTTATAGGATTCGTTGCTATTTGTTTCTATTTGATGATTAAAAGAAATCCCATGCAAACCAAAAATATGTTATTATATACTAACAATATGATTAAATATATGCCTATTGATAAATCTTCTATGGATATGATTTCACCCATTTTTGATTTATCTACAAAGGGAAATAGTTTTATGGAAGGGTTGAATTCTGAATTTATGAGTATTCAAAATCCCGGATATAAATATGACCCCGTTATTGTTGCTCAACAACAAAGAACAATGTTGAAACCTGTTAAACGCTCCGTGAGTGAAACAAAAAAGAAATATGTAGCGTCTATACAAGATTGGAAATGTGGTCAGTGTAAAAAAAAATTAACACATACATTTGAAGTAGATCATAAAATAAGACTTGACCACGGTGGAGGCAATGATGTTACCAATTTAGTTGCTCTTTGCCGCGAATGTCACGGAGAAAAAACAGCTATGGAAAATATGTAATAAATTATTATTTATTATATTCATATTTTATTAGGACTATATTATATGGATACTACAATAAATAAAAAACAATTATATTTAGGACAACTTTTAAGGTCATATAGTGTCATATTGATTATTTTTGTTATATTTTTGATTATGTTAGTTACATTGTTACTAATAAATATAAAAGGGTTTAATAAATTATTTGGATATCAGATTTTTATAACAACACCCATTATAATATTATTAACATTTCTTATTAATGAACTTTTTTTATTTAAAAACAAATCCAATGAATCGTTTTTTAGTAATTTTAATATATCAAATAAGGTTTGGTTTATGCCCTTTATGACACTAATAACATTATGTATAGCAATATTGGGATTTTATTCTATGCTATATATTGGAGGCATTTTTTCTAATCCACCTCCTGAAAATAATACAGCAATGTTATTAAATTTTTTTGTTATAATTGCTTTTATTATTATTTCTATATTATACTATAAAAAAGATAGAAAAATTGATGACAATACATTAAAATCATTACCTAAACTAACACAAATGGCGTTTAATATGCGAACAAAATATACAGTATTATTTATTATTTTTGTTATTTTTATGGGTTTATTATTTTTAGTAAATCCTTTTAATATTATTACCGATTATTCCGGTCCAGTAATGTTTTTTATATTATTTGTTGGAATACTTTTATTTTTTATGATATATTTTTATCAAAATGTTTTATCTGACCCATTAAAATTTCATGAAACAGGCAATACAAGTGTACTAACAATTATTAGTAAATCGATTTATATTTTATTTGCTATTGGAATGTCAGGTGGACTTATATATAGTGCGTTATATTTTATGGGTATTTTTGATCAAGATTTTAGCGATCCTCAAACTTGGAGTCATACAATATTTAATTTTATATTATTTTGTTCAATGTTGGGAATTATTTATAAACTAGCGAACGCGGGAGGATTTTTAGATAAAAACCCTTATTATCGTTTAATACTCAATATATTATTTTATATTCCTTGTTTGTTAGTTATTATTTTGGATAAAATCTATCAATTATTTGGATTAAAAAAATCAACACCCGCAGGAACAACAACTGGTATAACACCGGGTTCAACTTCAGATACATTTTCACCTCCTACACCTTTTGAAATAAAAATGTTGGTAATCAGTTTAGCTTTATTAACCTTTTATTTTTTATGGTTTTTTTTATTTAAACAAATATTTCAAAATGTTTATTATAAACAAGGAGGCAGACAGTTAATCAATCAACCAATACAAACAGATATTTTTTCAAATATTATTTCATATCAATCTTTATCAAAATATGACACTTTTGACTACCAATATGCGATGTCATTTTGGATTTATTTAGATTCGTTTCCTCCAAGCACAAACTCATCTTACGATAAAATAATTCCATTATTATCATATGGAGAAAATCCAGCAGTTAAATATAGTTCATCAAATAATACATTATATATCACTGTGAAGCAAACAAATTCTGAGAGTGATACCGAAAATATCAAAGAAAAAGAAACAGAAGTTGAAATTGACGCGGAAACAATTAACAAATGGAATAATGAAAAAACAAACATAAACAATTCGATTGAAAAAGTAAAAAGTATGAATTTTAGTAATGATGTTGACTCAGACGGTCATAGAATTATATATAGTCATTCTGATGTACAATTACAAAAATGGAATCATATTGTATTAAATTATAGCGGAGGAACTTTAGATGTATTTTACAATGGAAAATTAGTTAAATCGGCAATTGGCGTTGTTCCATATTTAAATTATGATATGTTAACTGTTGGAACTGAAAACGGTGTTAGTGGAAATATAGCTAACCTATTATATTTTGATCATCCTATTAATATATTAACCGTAAACTCATTATACAGATCTTTTACAGATAAAAACCCTCCGGTTATACCCGAAGTAAATAGCGTTTTAATTCCTGTATAAATCTTATTATATTTGAATGAAGTTATAAAAATTTCTAATAGTATAATATAATGGAAGTAAAAAGTATTATACTATTTGTAATTATTGTCATTTTATTAATAATGGTAATACATTTTATAACACAAGATGTGAATACATTAACCGGACTTATATCTGCGCAAACAATGCAAAAAATAGAAGCGGCTGATTTAGCGTCTTCTTCAACTTCTGGAAATACTGCCAACTTTACATATTCTATTTGGTTTTTTATTGATGACTGGAATTATCGTTATGGAGAACCTAAATCAATATTTGGGCGTATGACATCGGGCACAGGCGAACGACATCCTTGTCCGTCCGTTGCATTAGGTCCAATTTTAAATAATGTTATTGTTTCTTTAGCAGTTTATCCGGGGTTAGATGAAATACCCAAAAATGGTTCAAATTTTGTTGTACATACTTGTGGAATATCTAATGTTCCAATACAAAAATGGTCTAATTTATTTATAAGTGTTTATGGACGAACATTAGATTTATATTTAGATGGTAAATTAGTTAGAACTTGTGTATTACCAGGAGTTGCTAATATTGATTCCAACGCTCCGGTTTATGTTACGCCAATGGGTGGATTTTCTGGATGGACATCTAGATTTCAATATTGGGCCGAAGCGTCAAACCCACAAAAAGCATGGGACGTTTACAAGGCTGGTTATGGTGGTAGTTTATTAGGTTCAATTTTCGGAAAGTATACTATTAAGGTATCTGTTATGGAAGGCGACACTGTAACAAGTAGTGTTGAAATTTAAGTCACAAAATATAAATAAAAATTTATTTTTTAAAAATAAAACCTTTTTTAAAAATATATAATATATATAAGATGAATTATTCTAATACTTCTGAAGGAACAACATTTAACCAATTTACAACAAATTCATATACAAATTCAACCAAAGAATTTTTCGAATCTAATAGTCTTGTTGCTAAAATTGCTTTTTTATTGTTAGTATTATTTGCTTTTTTAATTTTACTACGTTTAGGTATTTCAATGTTAGGATATTTTATGAATTCAACGGGTAGTGCTAAACTTATTGATGGAATGGTTGAAGCGAAACAATTAATAGTTATTCCTCAGGATCCAGAAGCAAAAGGGTCTATTACAATTAACAGATCCGTTAATGAAAATGAAGGTATTGAATTTACTTGGTCCGTTTGGATTTATATTGATGATTTAACTTATAATTCAGGTACTTATCGTTGCGTATTTTATAAAGGTAATGATTATGCAACCGATCCAAATAATCCAGAAAATCAAGGTTTAAATTTTCCCAATAATGCTCCCGGTTTATATATTGCTCCAAATACTAATTCTTTAGTTATTATGATGAACACCTTCAATGTTATTAATGAAGAAATAAGAGTAAATGATATTCCTATTAATAAATGGGTGAATGTAATTATCAGATGTGAACATAATACTCTAGATGTATATATTAACGGAACTATAATAAAAAGTCATCATTTAAATGGAGTACCAAAACAAAACTATGGAGATGTATTTGTTGCTACAAATGGGGGGTTTTCTGGATATATTTCAAATTTATGGTACTATGACTATGGACTAGGAATTAATGAAATATCAGATATTTATAGTAAAGGAGCAAATACTAAAATGATTGGCACAAACAGTGTTGAACTTAATAATTCAAATTATCTATCTTTAAGATGGTTTTTTTATGGAATGGGAAATGCATTTAATCCAACAGATCCAACAAATACAACAACCCCATAAATATTCCATAAAAAACATTAAATAATTATAATTTATTTTATTATATTTAAAAGGTCTCTATATATAATAAGATGTTGGGTTTTTATAAATGTTATTTACCAAATCCGCCAAGAGCTTGGTCAAGAGTTCAAAATAGTTGCCCTGACACAAATGACGACCCGTCATCAGCAGAAAAAATAGCTATGTTGAACAAAGGAAATATTTTACAATATAAAGCAAATAGTTGTAGGTTAACAAAGTCACAAAAGTATTCGAAAATTGCTAAAGGACAATGGGTTAATCGTAATACTACTTGGGCTTCACAATCTACTCGAGGATATACAAATCCAAATACAACTAGTCTAAAACGCAGCGGCAATGTAATTAATATTGCAATTGATCCAATAACTGGATCTATTATCGGTCCTACTGAATCTCCGATTTCTTGTTTAAAACCTATTACAACAGTTAACGAAGTATTACCTAGCAATGGCGGCGGCGGAAGTGATATAGATGATCCGGATATTCCTCTTCCTGTTGAACCATCTCCAAGTAGCGAAACTTTTCCTTCAATTATTTCTGTTCCTATTGTTCAACCGATTGTTATTCAAGACGGAGGTGTTCTTATTTGCTCTGTACAAGAAAATGTGTGTACCGGAGAAACAAAAAATAGTATTTCTCAACAAATATGCCATCCAACTTCAGATTCAGATGTACCTGGCACAATACAAGACCTATGTTGGAACGATGGAACACAAACTTGGTTTCCAAGACAAAGATATATTATGTCAAATAGCGGTAATAAATGGCCAACAAATGCTAAATTAGTTAGCGCTATAAAAATAAATCCGCCTATCATTACATCCATAATAAGTGGATTAAATATTACAACAATAGAATGGTCATTTGATAGTTCTTGTTTACCCGTTACAAATTTCAATATTTTTCAAAATGGTATTTTGATTGAAATTGTACCAGGAGATGTTTTTACATTAACTCTAAATGTAATTAATTGTGATATATATGAATATTACATTGTTGCTGTTAATAAAACTGCCCAAATTTTAAGCGAACCATCTAATACCGTAATAACATTTGTTTCTTATATTGAACCGCCTATCAATTTAATCAAAATATCAGATAAACTGACATCTATTACAAATATTACAGATGGGTTCGCAAGCGTTGAAATTGGTTGGACACCGTCTTCAAATTTTTGCGGTACAATCATTGGATACAATATTTATAAAAACGGCGTTTTTTTAGCAACCGTTTCATCTTCAACTACAAATTATACAATAACTAATCTACCTACAAATAATTCATATAATTTTAATGTGACTAGTTTAGCAACAGGTATTGAATCTTCATTCAGTTCAACATTAAACGTATCACTTCCATTAATATATACAACAACTGGTTTACCGGACACTTCATTTTCTTCTGGAAATGTAATGTTAAAATATTCATTGAATGGCACATTCAACTTTAATTATAATTTACAAATGGAATATACATTGGTTGGTGGAGGTGGCGGTGGAGGTCTATGGTCACAAAATTCTCAAAATGGTTCTACCGGTGGTGGTGGTGGAAATATATTAAATACTAATTTATCTAGATTAGTATTAAAGAATAATTTTACATTAACGATTGGAACTGGCGGAGCAGGAGGATTTAATTTTGTTAGTGGAACCAATAGTGTAGGACATATTGGAACAGATTCTTCAATAAATGGAACTGCATTTAATGTATCTACGAATAATGCGTTGTATTCTGGTCAGGGCGGTAGAGGATCTGAAAATATAGCTTGGGATGCGGGTGGTAACGGGGGAAATGCAACAAACGCAAGTGGTGGAATATATAATACATCAGATCCTCCAAATCCTCCGCCATTAAATGGAACCGGAGGAGGAGGCGGAAGTTTAACATTAGTTGATAATACAAATGCAATTATTTCACATACATTAGGCGGAATAGGTTTAAATAATGGTTCTACATCTGGTGGTAATGGAGGAGCAGGACATCTAGGTATTGACGAAATATATTATGGTGGTGGGGGAGGAGGAGGCGGAGCAAATTTAGCAGGAAGGTTTAAAGGTACAGGTGGTACAGGAGGAGGCGGTAATGGAACACAAACAAGTCCTTTAGAATATGCGCAAAACGGACAATTACCGGGTGGAGGTGGAGGTGGTTCAAATAATTATGGAGGCAACATTAATGATCCTAATATATCTAACCCAAATATACCTCTTCCGGGAAATGGAGCAAATGGAATAATAATTATTAAATTTACAAGTCCACCTTAAACCTTAAACTCTTAATTTGGGATTTATACAAACGGGTTGTGTTGGAAATATATCTCCGCTCATACATACATCATTTACACCAATTTCAGAACACGTTCTTATTCCTTGATCTTCTCCTATATAACACCATCCGGATTTACCGGTTGTTTGTATTGAACTTCTAGAATCATCTGGAGTTACTTCACCTTGTTTTTGTTCAGCACTCGAAAGCGCTTTAGATAACGCATCTTCTTGCCATTTTTCTATTTTTGCACTTGTTTTTTGTATATTATGTTGGACTGGAAGAGAACTAGATATATTACCTTGAGGAACATTACTTGATACTCCGGTTGAAGTTCCAGATGTAGCTACCGGTGTTTCAGATCCATGTTGTATTATATTATCAATTGTATCTGTGGTGGTATCAGCCACTATATTTATACCGGCGGTGGCACCCGTTGCACTTGTTTCAATTGCTTGTTTTGTTGTTGTTAGTGTAGTATAACCCAAAAACCTTAATATAGGTTCAAATATATTTGTAAAAATCGAAACTGTTTCTTGAGTTCCTTTTGCTAAATAAGTAAAAATATTGATACCTAAAAATGCTAAAAGTAATATAATTATAATCCAAGTTTGTAATGTTATTTTTGAAAAAAATCCGGTTGATGAACTTGAAGAAGAAGGACCTTCGGGTAAAGGCGTTAAATTTGGAAAATCATCGGTAACCATTTCAGAGACAGATCTATATCCTTGTGAACTCATTATAATTAAAAAATATATTAAAATTTAATTGCTTCGCTAAAATTTAATATAATACATTTATCTATATTAAATTAATAACATTTATAATAAAATTTATACAACTACTTAAAGGTTAATAAATATGTAAATTGATTTAGATTTCCTAATATTTCATCACGAACATTAAAAAGATCACTATTGTTAGTTACACTTAAACCAGAATTATTATTCATATTATTTAAATAATGTTTATATCTGTTTATTTCTTTTATAAAATCTGTCACATTTGTGTAATCCAATAATGGTAATGTTTTTTGACCTGTTAAATTAACTCGTCCTCCTGTTTTACCAAGCATTATTTCAACAAATGAATCAATATTTAAATTTAAATTTGTATATAGTTCATCTGTTGCTTTGTGCTGAGCGTAACTAGATGTTTTCCAATGATATAGTTTTACCGTATTTAACATTTGTAAAAACATTGTAATAATATTTTGTTCGGTATACTTATTTGAAATACTTATTCGTCGTGTTTTATTTTTAACTTTTTTTTTATTTTTATTGTTACTTTTCATAATATAATAACATAATATAATTTTAATCTATACGTGGTATATATTCAGCGCCTAAATTATTCATAGTTTCCAATTTTGCTATTGTCTTTTCTAAATTACTTGTTTTCATATTCTGATATAAATAATCTGTTCCTGGTGAATGTTCATTTTGTTTTATTTGTTTGTAAATTTTATTTATATTTTCAGTAATTGTAATTATTTTTGCCTTGTCTCTTACAATATCTTCTTCTAAAGAATATGGTTCTGTAAACACTTCAATTACAAAGTACATTAGAAGACGACGTTTTTTATGACACCCTATACGATATCTTAAACAAAATATATTTAACGCGCTATTTATAATACGTTGAACTAAATTACTTCTTTTTTTCGATTCATTTAAAAATATATCCCAAATTATCCAAACGATGTCCATTTGTAATTTACTTTCTACTTTTGCGAATTCTCTGCGTTCACATTTAAACTTTTCTTTTTTTTGTTTACAAATTGTTTCAAATTCAATAATCCACTCCATCCAATAACAAGCACTAACACTATTTTTACCTTCATCTGTTAAATTATAGGCTAATTCATTAATGGCAATAAATAATTCTTTTGGATCATCTTTTAAAAACGTTTCTTCCGCGTATTTAACATCAGGCGCTTTAAAACGTTCGGTCATTTGGGTTAAATCAAAATCTTCTTTTTTCACTTTAACTTCGGAATAACAATGTTTTTTTCTCGCTTCACAAAGAACACACATCACTTCACAAAATAATTTTCTCATTTTTTCATTATTCCTTAATCTTAATTCTTGATCCGTATATCCATTGGAAACAATATTTTTAAAATTATTTATTCTTAGTTCTAAATAAGTTATTAATTTAGGATTACCAATATGTATATGTTTTGTGTAAAAACTTATAATAGTATCCCATAAATCAGCATAATGACCTGCGCATATCATTTCAGCGCTCCAATAACACGCTGATTCTATTTTAGCATTATATAAATTTTTAATGATTTCTTTTTTTACGTCTGTTTTTTTAAATTCTGAAAATGTTATACCCTTAAAATCTTTATCAGTTCTTACATCATTTATTTCAATATCATTCATATCTACTTTTAAGAAAAGTAGAGCAAAAAAAGTTTTATATATAACCCAATTAATCTACTTTTAAGAAAAGTAGAGCAAAAACTTCTTTTTCTACTTTTAAGAAAAGTAAAGTAAAAACTTCTTTTTAAAATAAAAACAAAAAAATAAAATAATTATTTCATTTTTTAAACTAGATTATATATAAGATGACTTTTACAAAATCTATTAAATCTTTAGCTTCTGTTTATAATAAATGTTCTTTATGGTGTAAAGTATTAATTTTAACCTCTTTATTACTATTAGTTGTATTAGTATTTAAAGGTTTAAAAACAAATAAAATGGAAGGTTTTGAACAAAGAGATAAATTTTTGATCAAAAGAGAATCAGAAGTATATGATGATTTTTATGCCGACATATACGACTATTTAGTTTTTAATACTTTAAAAAATGATTATGAAATTGGATGGATTATAAATAGCGCATCTCCATCATCTAAAAGTAAAATATTAGATGTTGGATGCGGAACAGGACACTATGTGTCTTCATTAGGGTCTAAAGGGTTTGATGTTATTGGAATTGATATTTCACCTTCAATGATTAATAAAGCAAAAGAGAATTTTCCCGATTATAAATTTGAAGTTGCTGATGCTTTAAATGGAAATGTATTTCAACCTGACACTTTCACACATATATTATCTATGTACTTTACTATTTATTATTTTAAAGATAAAACACAATTCTTTCAAAATTGTTTCAATTGGTTATTACCTGGTGGTTATTTAATTGTTCATATTGTTGATCGTGATCGTTTTGATCCAATTTTACCTCCAGGAAATCCATTACTATATGTATCACCTCAAAGATATGCTAAAGAACGCATAACGACAACAAAGGTTAAATTCACAGATTTTTCATATTCTGCCGATTTTCAATATGACAAACAAAATGATAAAGCATTGTTTATTGAAAAGTTTAAAAATGATGGTGACGGAAAGGTTAGAAAAAATGAACATGTTATGTATATGCCAGATGAACAAGTAATTGTTGATGAAGCATTGTCTTGCGGATTTATACTTGGCGCAAAAGCAGATTTATTACAATGTCAATATGAATATCAATATTTATATATATTCACGAAACCAAACTAACACAGTCATTTTAATTTATATATATTGAAAAAACAATATAAAAAAATATTTGTATAATAATATAATATGCAAATCTTTGTTAAAACACTAACTGGAAAAACAATTACACTTGATGTTGAACCATCCGATTCTATTGATAATGTTAAGAGTAAAATTCAAGACAAAGAAGGTATTCCACCAGACCAACAACGTCTGATATTTTCAGGTAAGCAACTTGAAGATGGGCGAACTCTTTCAGATTATAATATTATGAAAGAAAGTACGCTTCATTTAGTTTTGCGACTTCGTGGAGGCATTATTTAGTTGATAAAATGAAACATACTAAAATTATATTTTTTTAAATTCAAATGTTCTAACATATTATTTACTTGTTCTAAATCATCATCTACAATTACATACCAATTTTTATCTGTTCTTTTTTCAATATTTGTACGCCTTTCAATACGAGGTATTAAATCGATTAATGTTGTTCCTTTTGTTGGTTCACCATAATAATAAGGCGAATGTATAACATTGTACATAATAAATTTACCTTTGTGTAACAATTTAGCGTGATTTAAATGATTTTGTGTTTTACGTTTTAATTCTGTATTGCGCGCCGTTAAAAACCATAAATTATCAAATGAAATATTATCTATATATTCTATTAATTTAACGATATTTTTGTCTACAAATTTTTTTCCATGTTCAGATGATAATACGGTATCATCAATATCTAATATAAGTATTGGATTATACCCTTCTTCATATAATTTAATTATATGTTCAAGTATTGATAACATTGATGCTGTCTTTTCCATTTTGTTTGTATATTTTATATATATACAAACAAATCAAATTCAATTTTATTTTATTTATCAATCCAATTATCAATGAACACTTCCAAATCGTCTGTTTCTTCTAACGCATCTAAATGTGACGGATGAAACTTTGCCATTATTTTTGGTTCTCTAACTCTTTCCCATAACCACCTTTTAAAATGCTTTTTAAATTTCAAACAATAATATGTGTAACGAAATGTATTAAGTATATTAAGTTTATGGTTTAAACATATTTTTGACATATTTGTTCCATAAACAACAGGTTGCCATCTATTTTTTAAATTAATTAGAAATTTTTTGTTATAACGATTACCATATAATACAGTACAAACAACATTATCATAAATATATAATAACGCCAATTTTTCATTTAAAATTGGTAAACTATTTATTTGATTAAAACTACAATCTAATTCCGACAAGTTTTCATTTAATTGCGGTAAACAATATAAATTATTATTTAAACAAATTAATCTTTTTAAATGTTTATTTAATATTGGTAATCTTGTTAAATAATTATGACTACAACATAATTCTTCTAAATTTTCATTTAATTGTGGCAATTGCGTTAAATTATTAGCATTACAATCTAAATTGTTTAAATTTTTATTTAATACTGGTAATTCCGTTAATTGATTTCGTTTACAATATAATTCTTGTAAATTCTCATTTAAATGTGGTAATACTTTTAATATGTTAAACGAACAATTTAAAAATATTAAATTTACATTCAAATTTGGTAATTCTTCTAATTGATTATTTGAACAATCTAATTGTTCTAATTTATCATTTAAAGAAGGTAATTCTGTTAATTTATTTCTATCACAACATAAAATTTTTAATGTTTTATTTAATTTTGGTAATGAAGTTAAATAATTATTTGAACATATTAATTCTGTTAATTCTGTAAATCTTGATAAATCCGGAAGACTATATATACGACGACCTGATACATTGATTGTTCTTGTATTTGAAGGCAATGAATCTATATATCGATTGATATTTATTTTGGGGGTCAATGCTCTAATATTTTCCATTTTATTTTCGTACATTTGTTAGTTTATTAGGTTTAAAAGTATATAATATAAAACTAATAAATTTATATATTAAATTCAATTTTTTTATTTTATGTTAATCGTTGTATATGTATATAAAAAGTATAACAATATATACAATATGATTTTATATATATTCGTTTTTATTATTTTATGTATCATATTATTTTTTATGTATATACGTTTA
>Ga0222712_10000283_pt1 | contig 70685 bp, 105 predicted proteins | sample C33_657DmetaG_FD_165043 | JGI IMG/M metagenome (GOLD analysis project Ga0222712, IMG submission 165043) | Estuarine water microbial communities from San Francisco Bay, California, United States - C33_657D | ecosystem: Environmental > Aquatic > Marine > Unclassified | place: USA: California... | reverse complement strand
GTTGCCGCAGATATTAACTACGGCATGCTGCTCAATGGTCGCAAGATTCGCTGGGGTGCGTATGGCGACCCCAGCATTCTTGACGAGCAAGTTGTGCGTGGCTTTAACAAGTTCGCTGCAGGTCACACTGGCTACACCCACCAGTGGCGCGAAGAGTTTGCCCAATGGTGCAAAGGCGTTTTCCAGGCTAGCTGTGACGGTTTCGCAGACTATCTCGATGCGTCTGCACATGGCTGGAAGACCTTTGCAGTTGTGCCCCAAGGTTCTGACGCATTCAGCGGCAAACAGTGCCCCGCCACTGTCGACAATTCAGCTGCACAATGCCGCACATGTGCTCTCTGCGATGGTGCCAAGACTGACATCTTCGTAGAGGCTCACGGCACCGGTGCGAAGCATTTCGTCGGCGTCTGATGTTCTCATCTGGACTAGTTCACTCTCTCACCGCATCCCCAATGGATCTCTCTCGCTACATGCTGATCGATGTCAGCACCGGAACCGTTCTGACTGCTGCTACTTGCGTCCTAGTGGCTGATCACGATCTCTCTTCCTCTGAGTGGGAAGAACTGCAGTCGTTCTCTGACTCTCAGATCTGTGACATAGGCAAAGAACGCGGCCGCAAACTCTCATCTCTCCTGGAGTCTTGACATGTTCGACATCTACTACAAGGGGCAAGTTGTAGCGACTGCTGACACCTTTGCCCGTGCCAAGACAGAAGCAAGCATCTACCGCCGCAAATACTTCATCACCAACTGGCGCGATGTGACATTCAAAAAGCGCAAGCAGTCACCTGTCTATTCCTACTTCATAGAAGACGACGGGTGCTGCGATTCAATTCGTGATCGTCGACGTGAACTCTATGGATGTGGGCAATGACCAATCAACTCTGGCTGATTCCTCAAAGCAAGAAAGCAAGGAACCGTCTTGCCAATGTGATGGACAACGAACCCGTTGTAACCATCGAGCAAGAGACAGACACGGACTGGTTTGTTGTATCCAATAACCGCCGCTGGTGTCGTTGGGTCAAGAAACATAGCGACCCTGACTGGGCTGGATTGCGTATCTGCGAAACCACAAACATCACCATCACTCAACCATGACTATCCGCGTGTACTTCAACCTGCACAAGAAGTGCTGGAGTGTTCTCAAGCGTGAGCCTGGCAAAGGTTGGAGGCTCTGCACTCACACCAACTGCTTAGCCCTCAACAACGTCCGCCCTGTAATTCACAAACACGGGCAAGAACGCACCCGCCGCGAAGGCAAGAAGTATGTGCACGCCTACCTAGAAGGCGAAGTAGAGACCGGCTTGTTTGATCTAACACCTCATCACAAACAGCTGTCCTACGCGCCAATGATTCACGACACCTTTGTTTGGCGTGATGACTACACCGAGTTCACTCAGTCCCGGCAAGTAGTACTCACTGAGCGCCGCGCCTGGGCTCTTCGCTAACCCTTACCTCTCTCACCATGGCAACCCGCTCCGCTATCTGCATCGCAAACAAAGACCGCTCTCTGACTGGTGTCTACTGCCACTGGGATGGCTACCCGGGACACCAGCTGCCAAACCTTAAAGAGTTCTACGGCAACGCCCATAGGGCACGCAGGTTAATCGCAGGAGGGCACATGTCAAGCCTGAGAACAACCACGAAGTGGGACTCAGAGGGAAGAGAAGTAGTTGATGAGCCACTTTCTGAGTACAAACCCCTCTACTACAGAGACAGACCTGGATATGAGCAAGAAGACAACAGACCAGTGCAGTCAGAAAACATTCAGACAGCCTGCAAAGAATGGCGGGAGTGGGGCTGCGAAGTCCTCTACATCTACGACTTACGCAAAGGGTGGAGTTACATCTACCTCAGCTGATTTCTATCTATGGGGGCCGCGCATCCCACACGCGGAAACAACACATCAACTCTCTCACCATGACTCTCACCACCACACGCAATCGCCCCAAGCAACGCATCAAGTTCTCCACCACTGCTTCGCGTCAGATGACCGCCGAAACCTGGAATGAAGAGATCTATGAGCGCCAGCTCCAGATCTATCTGAACCTCAAAGAGCAGTACGGCCAGATGGAGAGCGACATCAAAGCGCTCCAGGCTCAACTGCTCACCTACATGGACAGCCGCGACATTCAGGCTGCCCAGCTCGACGACAAGCAGGTTGTTGTCTGCCGCCGCAAGGTCTGGCGCTACAGCGACGAACTCCGCCGCGAAGCCGAGCGCATCAAGCACGCCCAACGCAAAGAACAGGAAGACGGCATCGCTACAGCCAGTGAGTCTGTCTACCTGACGGTCAAAGCGACCGGCCTCGCCGCTGAGGAGGACTGAGCATGAACTCCCAGATCTCTTTCCTGGAGCGGCTTCTCACGGTTTCGGTGATCATGTTTTGCACGTCCGTGATGGCCGCAACACCTTGGCCGAGCACTCACCAACTGTTCAACCCTCACTCTCCGACTTATGTCTCTCGATGATCTTGAGTACCGCGCTCGTACATGCGCGACTGTTACGAACCGCTGTTTCTTTGTTGTGGCCGATTCCTGTACTGGTCACCTATTCGTCACTGATTCTCCGACAACGAAGACCAACATCCTCCGAGTCGCTCAACCAAAAGCCCTCTGGCCAATAACACCATGAACCTCCTCGACATGAAACCCAGGGATCGCAACATCGAGATCCTCAACCGGATGAAGGATCGCGAGAACCGCTACGGACTGGGGCCTTTTGCCCAGATCGAGCGGATCTACCGCGAGCTCCTAGAGCTTCAGTACCACGACAAAGAGCTCCACCAGATGGATGCGATGGGCCACCCCTTCGATGAATACCTCGAAGAAGCCATCGACGCCCTCGACAAGATCGTCAACTTCGACCCCACCGAATGAACAAACCTCTCAAGCTGATCATGCGCCACGACCCGGGTCACGCCTGGCTCGTAGTCAAACGCGCAATAGTGGAAGAAGTAGTCGGAACGCTTACTTGCATCTCCGAGTACTCCTACGAACAGGGCAAGTCTCTCTACCTCGAAGAAGACTGCGACGCCCCATTCTTTCTGGAAATGTGTGCTGCCCAGGGCATTGAAGTGGAGATCGAAGACCGGTACTCCAACCGGCGTTCACCTATCCGCTCCTACGACCGCATCAACCGGCCATCGCCCAATCAACAGCCTCGCGATTCTGACTCTCTCCTTGGTGTACCTGCGAGTCCTGTTGCCTGATCCCTGCAACTGATTGATGACTTTTCTTCGTAACTGCGTTCTGTCACTTCTCACCGTGGCAACAGCGTCGCCGTCCATGGCTCACCACACCGGTGGGCACACAACCACAACCACGGCAACTGTTTACCACCCCTGGTACATCGGCCGCAGAACCGCCTGCGGCGATGTGTACAAGGACTCCGTGATCTCAGCAGCTCATCCGCATTACCCCTGCGGCACAAAGCTCCTGATCCGCCACAGAGGCAGAGAAGTGCCGGTGCGTGTGAACGACAGGTGCGCTTGTGGCATCGACCTTTCCTACGCCGCTGCCAAAGCCCTTGGCGTCCCAACCGATGGGATCGGCCGAGTCACTCTTCAAAAGCTCTAACTGATATGTACTCCATCAAAGACGTTCCCAACCGCAAAACCTCCACCCGGCTCACGATCACTCTCCCCGGGGGTGTTTATTCCCAACTTGTCGTCCGCTCCGACGATGAAGGCCGCAGTGTTTCGAACCTCGCTGCCTACCTGATCGAAACCGGCCTAGCACCCAAGTAACCACAACTGAATCTCCAACGGAGCCCTACGGGGCTCTCTTGGGGACTCACCTCCCCCTCTCTCACCAAAACTCTCACCATGACCAAGCCCGTCACCTTCCCCACTAAGCCGCTCCTGGACGCCTACACGCTGGAGCGCCACATCATCGACTTCCTGGATTGCAACCCCTCCGGTGTCCGGAACGCTGATGTCGGCAAAGCCATCGGGTACAACGACAGCCGCCAGTGGTTCAGCTACGGCCTCCTGGAGCGACTGATCCAACGCGGCAAGGTCCGCAAGGAGAACCGCCTCTACTTCTCCGTGCGCTGAGCGATGACCTTCCGCAAAGTCCGCTTCACCAACGGAGCCATCGCGACTCCCGGCCTGGTGTTCGACTCCGCAACCCTGGCCACCAAGACCGTCGGCGAGATCAGCCGCTGCTTCCCCTACTGGGAGGCACTGAAGATGCGCCGGCTTGAAACCAGCCCTCCCTTCGACTCCTGGGAGGCCGCCTTCTACTACGAGTTCTGAGCCATGTGGCTGGACATCCCGGCTGGGCAGGTGGCTCGCATTGAGCTGCCTGGTGGCCGATACCTAATCGTCACGACCAAGCCCAACGGTCAGACCGATCTGACCATCCCGACAGATGACGGCCACCCGCTGGAGGTTCGCCTCCCGGCGGCGGCCTGACACAAAAAAGCCCCGGCTCTCACCCCGGGGCGGTCTCTCTCACCATCCACCCGCGTCGAAGCGGACGGGTGGTGCAGACACAAACTACCACGACCGCATCAGGATCGCTTATCTGTCCTGTTTTATCTGGACAGCCGACGTATCCTGTTTTGTACAGCGGCTCAACCGCTTCCTTCCTCTCTCACCAACCACCCCGTCACCATGACCGCCACCCCCGTCCACACCGACACCGCTCAAGCTCTGGCCATGTCGGACATGCAGTTCCGCACCCAGATCAACAACGCCGTCTCTCAGGAGTTTGCCCGGGAGAAGCAGATCCTCAAGCCCGGGCGCTTCCAAGACCGTGGCTATCAAGTGAACCCCATCGCAGCCCAGGCCGGCGGCACTGTGGTGCCCAAGACCGCCACTCCCCGCCAGGCATTCGCCATGGCCGGAGCTGACTTCCGAGTCGCGCAGACCCCCGTCTTCTTCGGCACCCCCGACACCATCCAGGACCGCACCATGGATGAGTCGCCTGACCACTGCGCCATCACCCGCTGCGACACCGGCGCCCTGCTGGGGATCATGGGCAAGGGCTACACCCCAGTCCAGAACGACAGCCTGATCCAGTTGTTCGAGTACCTCCGCGAGGACGTGGAGATCGACAACATCGTCAGCATCCGCGACGGCCGCAAGGTCTTCATCACCGCCTCCTGCGACATCGAAGGTGAGGTCACGGAGGGCGACAAGATCCGCCGCTACATCCACGCCTTCAACAGCTTCGACGGCTCCAGCGCCTTCGGTGTCTTCTTCTCTGACGTCCGCCTGGTCTGCGCCAATCAACTCCGTTACCTCTGCAGCCGGGGAGCGCGCAAGGCTCAGGACGCCGGTGCTGGTCTGGTGATGCGCCACACCAAGAGCGTGGAGCAGTTCGCCGCCTCCCTTCCTGCCCTGATCAACCTGGAGCAGCAGAAGTTCAGCCGCGATCTAGAGGCCCTCAAGCCTCTGACCACCCTGACCCTCAGCCCTGACGCTGCTCGGTACATCCTCGAAACCACCTATTCCGACGTCCTCGCCCGTCCTATTACGGACAAGGACACGAAGACAAAGCGGGAGCGAAAACTCTCGGATCTCCCGCAGATCGCAACCATCCGCTCCCACTACAGCGGCGAGACCGGTTTCGGCGTCGAGCGCGGCACTGTCTGGGGCATGTTCCAGGCCATCAGCCAGTACGAAACCCATGACGCCGGCCGCACCAAGGACGAAGTCGAGCGTGCCCGCACCCGCCTTGAAAGTCTGTGGGGCGGCCAAGGTGCCGAGCGCATCGCCAAGGCCCGGGAAGCCTGTCTCTCCCTGGTCTGATCTCTAGCTGGCGGGTGGATGGGGGCTCACTGCATGGCCCCCTAGCTCTCCCTGGTGATGCTTGCCACTGCCCGGGTTAGGCGGTGGGTACGACAAGCCTCTCCCTGAAGCCAACGGGTCCCGTCGAGGACATCCGGTGATTCCAGCCTCTGTTAGTGGACTCCGGCCGGATGCAAGAGCTCAACCGTAAGACCAGCCCCTTTTCCTCTTTCCTCTCTCACCATGACCAAGATGATGCACGACTGCCTCGTCACGATTGCTGACGAGGATCTGAGCAACGACCCTCTGGCCCAGTTCATGGTCCGCTTCGGCCTGGACCCTGAGGGTTGCCGCTCGATCAAGGTGAGCCTGCTTGTTCCCATGAACGCAGACACCCCAGATCAAGCGAAGTGGATGATGCAAGACCTGAGCGCTTGCCTCTTGGAGCTCGATCAGGAGTTCCCGGAGCAGGCCGCCCGGATCAAACAATCCAAAGCTGCACTCGACAACGCCATCGCGCTGTACAGCGAGCACCACGAAGAAACCTTCGACGTGCAGCGATTCATCGACGCCTTTGTGAAGGCGCACGCCTGATATGCCCTCCCGAGCTCAGCGCAAGAAAGTATTCCGCATGCTTCCTGGCGCCATGACCCGCTTCTGGGCGCACCAGATCTATTCCGACGGCACACCTGTACTGAACCAATGGCCATCACCCAAGAACTCCCCATCGACGTCTCCCGCCCCGCTCTCATCCGCCTCCTCGAATACGCCCACAGCATCAGCAGCCAGACGACAGAGCGCGAGCACTACACCCGGACCTACTGGGACGGATACATCCGCGCTCTAGAAACCGTCCTGGACATGGAGGACGAATGACACTTCGAAACCGCGCAATGTTTGTGAGCTTCTTCCTAGAAGCCCTCAAACCCAAGGCTGTTGACATTCTCGACGCTGGTTGTGCAATCGCAGACAGCCTTGTTTCGGCATCCACCCGCATGGATGTCCAGAGCACCGAACCGCAAGAGGAAGAAGAAGTCAGCAGCACAACCTCTACAGTGGAGCTAGCGAAATAGCGCTAGATGTACAGGGTTGTATCTCTCGAAGATCTCAACACAATGTGGTGCAGCGAGCGCGTCATTCAGCTCCTCGATGAGGCCCGCATGGATGACGCCGAGGCTGTTGCCAAGGAGTGGGGATACAAGCTTGAGGGTGAGGCTTCACCTTGATCAGAGGATCCGCCTCGTTCAAGGACTGGCCAAGCTCGAACGCCAATCCCCCTCGGGTATGAAGCACCTGGCGAGCTTCTTCTTCGGTGCGCTCACAATGTACCGAAACCGAAAGAGATAGTGAAGGTTCCACGTAAAATAGGCCGGGTGTAGGTCCCCCTACCCCGGCTTTTGCGTTTCTGCAGCAGGTCCACCGACTGTGTGAAACTAGATAAAACCGGAGGTGACGTGGAAGCGCTTTTTACTCGCCTTTCTAATATCTGCCGTTTATTCGGATTCCGCGTAGTCCGGATCCCGAAGCCGCCCAAGCAGCCACCTAAAACAAGCCAGTACAAGCACGTCGCGGTGTACGACAACGACTGGGAGGACTAGGTTTTCCCTTAAGACTTTCTGAGCTGAAAGCAGCTAATTTTGGGATCGCCGAAGATCGCAAAATGACTGCACCAGCCGTGATGATCAAGCTCACCGAGCCCGCCGGGAGCCTCTACAAGATCCTGGCCATCACAGATGCAGAAGTGCAGCACGCGAACAACAACTTCATCAGCAAAGACCTCCCCTACCGTATTCGCCGTATCACCGACGATTCGTGCACGCTATAACCACGCTTGAATAGGGCAGGTACTCCTACCCTCGTGGAATACACCACAGATTGCGCTGTACCGCTCGCGCTGATCCCTTCAGCGTATGTCCACCCTCTAGCTCGACAGTTTGAGGAGATTGACGAGGACGGTGATCTAGTTCGAAGTTATGACGAGTGGGGCCTCGCCTCTGTTCTCACCTACGCCTACACCCGCAAGGTGGCGGCCCGCGCTGACTACAGCACGATGGAGGAGATCATGGGAGCCTGCCTGGAGGAATCCCGACACAGCCGCTCCGAGAACAAAGAACTGTTCCGCATGATCAAGCGGAGCATCAAAGCAGGTAACGAGGCAGCCGCCTTTCCCTACACCCGCACCCTGATCTCACGCCTCGGTACTGCCCTTGCTGAACAGCATGAGGGAATGAGTCCTGAGGACTTTATCGATGACGATTGAAGCGAGTGTCAATGACCAGCTCCGCTTCGCCAATTTGGTGAAGGGCATGGAAAAAATGGACCGAGACCAACTCCTTGCCATCGCCACGGATCTGGCCCGACTCGCCTTCGTTGTTCAACCCGCTGGCATGCGCTGGGCGGCCATGGAAGCAGCACAAAATCTTTCAAACCAATGGAAAGACCCAAGGAATTGAATGAGCGCCAGGTTCTGGCAGCTCAAGGACTAGCCGCTGGCTTGACCTGGCGCGAAGCAGCAAAGCGCGCCAAGTGTTCCACAGAAGGCATCCGCGCCTGGAAGCAGCTGGAAGAATTCAACGATGCCATCTGGCAATACCAGCAGGAGATCTTCCATCGCACCTTCGGCGTCACGTCTGAAGCTCTACCCGAAGCAATTCAGAAGCTCCGGGAGATCATTGATGACGAGAACCCGGAGATTAGTGTGAGCGTTAAAGTTCAGGCAATCAAGATCCTCATCGACTCCGCTCATAAGCAGTACGAAGCGCGGACGATTGAGCGTCGCCTGGAACAGCTAGAAGCCAATGCCCAGCGCCAAGCTCTTAACCCGGTTGGAGAGGTTAGAGAAATTACAAGCGCAGCGTGACAAGGAAGAGGAGCAGAAACGCCTCACTTCCACCGCCGTCGGCTTCAAACCTCGCTTCCCTACCGCTGACCGCTGGGACCAATTCGCCCCGCTGACCTGGATCCGTACCTCCGGCAGCGTCAAGCCGTTTGTGCCCTTCGACGTTCAGAAGCGGCTCATCGACTCGATCTGCAAGAGCCAGTACACGATTGTGCTGAAGAGCCGTCAGGTCGGCGCCTCCGAGACGGTCTGCTCCTACCTGTTGTGTCGAGCCCTAACGGAACCGGGTTTTGCTGCTGTGGTCTTCTCCAAGACCGCTGCTGACTCTGGCGCCCTGGGGAAACGGATCCGAGCTCAGGCCGCCAGCATCGCGGACTCAGGAATTGAGTTCACCACTGAATCCAACAGTGAGCTCTCCTTCAAGGGGCTGGGCACCATCTACTTCCTACCCGCAACACCCCGGGCCGCCCGAGGCATCCCGTCAGTCTCTGTGGTGGTGCTCGATGAGGCCGCCTTCCTTGACGGTGCTGAAGAGATCTACACAGCAGCGCAGCCGACGATGGCCACCCTGGGCGACCGGGGCAAGCTGATCCTGCTGTCCACGCCCAACGGCATGGGCAACATGTTCGCCAACCTCTGGCACGGGGAGGACGAGGACGGGTGGAACCGTTTCCGCATCCACTACTCCGACATCCCCATCTACGCAGCCGACCCCAACTGGGCAACCAAGACCAAGGCGAAGGCCAAACTCACTGACCGCTCCTGGCGGCAGGAGTATGAGATGGACTTCGTCGCCTCCGACGCCCAGATCTTCCCTCCGCCCCTGGTGGAGAAGGCGTGCCACGGGGAGCTGATCGAGTGCGGTCTTATGAACCGCGACTACATCATGGCCGTCGACCCTGCAGCAGGAGGAGACGACTACTGGTGCTCCGTCGTCCTCGACATCACCAGGCCCCCGTACCAAGTCGTCAACATCTTCCGCACCCGCTACAAGTCCAGCGACTACTGCATCCAGCAGATCATTGAGCAGGCGGAGAACTTCGCGCCCAACAAGGTGATTTGTGAGAAGAACGGGGTGGGTGCCGTGGTCTCTGAGGTGCTCTCCAAGGCCCTGGCCAAGTACATGGTCGAGCCCTACAACACCAACCGGCCCAACAAGATCTCCAACACCGACCGCATCACCTACTTCCTAGAGCGCGAAGAGCTCGTCGTTCCCAGAGAGCCCTTTTATCACGAGATGCTGATGTTCCGGCAGTTGGAAACGGGAGATCGCTGTGCTGGTGATGGTGCCCACGACGACTCAGTGATGGCACTCGCTCTTGCGCTCTCAGCGGTTGCTACAACGCCCACAACCGACTGGCTCGATCTGATCTGATGGCCATCCCAGCATTCAGCACAGACAACGACACCCACCACAAACGTCTCCTCCGCGGTGCCGTTACCGAGTACCTCGATGAGGGTGAGATTGTGACCTTCCTCAAGGACCTCAAGGAAGTCTTAGTGGAGGAGGAAGACCGCTTCCTGCAGCAGTCCATCTGGTTCCGCACGGCCCACGACAAGCTCTTCGGTTCCACCCCCGTCGTGAGTGACGACACCCCATAAAGGGGTATGAAAAACACGCAGCAAATCTTCCCATGACAGAAGAAGAGCTTGAAAAGTATCGGAGCTTTGTCCTCGCGGCTGCAGGCGTTGGATCAGCGGCACTTTTGCTGCTGTCGGTGTTTCCTCCTGCCGCAACCCCGGAAACCAAGTTCCAAGTCGTAGACCAGTACCAGGACTGTGATGTCGTCCGGTATATGGATGCCAGCAATGAGTCGAACTACTTCCTCGACTGCCGAAGAAACAAATGAAGCCGTTCTCCTGGGAGCACTGGATGACCGGCGTCACTGCCGCTATCACCATCGTCACCGCTGTAGTAGGTGGGACGGTAGTAATCGAAAACCGCTACGCCAAGGCCCAGGAGGTCAAGGCTCAGCTTGAGGACTACTACACCAGACAGATCAAGCTTCGCATCCTGGAAATTGATCTCAAGCCCAACCCAACGCCCTCGGACAAGGCTCTGAGGGAATACCTCGTTCAAGAACTCCAAAAGAAATGACCAGAAGCAAATCGACCACAGCCCTGCAAGCCCGGATCCTTAAGGCAGCAGCGAACGGCGATCTCCCCATCGACATCAGCCAAGAACTCGACCGCAAAGTCGCCAAGGAGTTCGTGCAGTGGTTCTACAAGGGAGTTGAGGATCTATCTGAATCCTTGAATAACGACGCCTGCCTAGAAGACGAATCCGCGAGAGTGTCCGCCATGATCGAGTGGGCAGACTTCGCTTTCCAAGCCGGATACCTGCGGGGTGCTGCCGGCCAGGGCTCGTGACTAACCAAGTATCCGCTGCAGAAGCCGTGCTCAACGCAGTCACGCTCAAGCGCTGGGACGTTCCTTATCAAGCCTGCGGTCAATCACTTGAGCAGATCCAAGAGGACGTTGCTGCTGCGCTCCGTGCGGCTGCCACCCATCTCAGAAATGACGAGTTTGAAACCTGTGGTGGGCACTCCTACGCCTTGATGATTGAAGTAGAAGATTTGATCGCCTTGGCGGATGAAATCGAAGCTCTTTAGGCCGATCAGCTTGCAAGGCGGGCTTACACATTAACCAGACGTGTCAAACATTCCGGAATTTCCAGACAGTTCCTCTACATCTCAAATGCCTGACATCCTTGACGACTCTTACGAGAGCGATCTCACCGAAGAGGAGCACGAACAGCTGATCCTGATGAGCGAGCACGCCGTTGGACCACCGTTGTCACCGGCAACTGAGGCTGTCTTGAGGGCGTACCGGTCCACGCATCTGAGTATCAACAACCTTGCCGCCGGCCTGCGCGCTGCTGCAGAGCAGATAGAAGACCTGTATTGCGCTGATCTTGTTATTGACGACAGCGATGGGGCTGTCTTCGTCTTATGCCAGCTGATGCTGATCGCTGACGAGCTTGAAGCCCTGTAGCCGGATCCACTTATGAACTACCCAGAACCACCAGCCGAACTGATAGAGGACTGGATAGAACTCGCCAAGCCTCTTCCAAACCGGCCACCAGATCCCAATAAGCTCGCAGCTCTGGCAGCTGCATGGGGATACCAACAGTGCGCCGCCGAGGAAGAGCGAGCAGCAAAGCTTCTTGACGAGATCTGGGCAGAAGAACTCTTTCAGGATTGGTTCACCTCAAACTCAGGACCCTGGACGTTCCTATGCGAGTACTTCTACGGCGATGTGCAGGAACCTGACCTCAAAACAAGGGAAAGACTGATGCACGAGTGGCTGAAAACCGCGTTCAAGACCGGCGTCAGCTACGGAATGCCGCCCGACGAGAAAGTTTGAGGTTAGTTAGTCTGGAGTTAAAGAGTTTGCGCCGAAACTTTGTCGGAAACTTCTGAAACTCCTGAAATCAGACTGGATTCCGAGATCCGGAATGACGGCGTGCTCATCAACGCCATCACCGGACTGGGTACAGCGAAGGATAAGAGCGAGTACTACGCCATCCGCACCCCGAAACTGCTGGCTGAGCAGGAGCTAGAGGCGCTGTACTACGACCCGCTGTGCCGCCGCGTCATTGATATTTACGCCGAAGCTGCTGTCACTGAGCAGCCGACCATCAAGGTCAGCGAAGAGACAGACGACTACGAAGGAACCCTAAAGTCGTTTGAGAACTATCTAGAAGACCTCGACTTTTTTGACTACGTCGAAGAAGCCCTCAAGCTGCAGCGACTCTATGGAGGCTCTGCACTCTTTATGGTGCTCGATGATGGGCTGGAGCCTAATCAGCCTGTTCGGCCTGAGCTTGTACGGGGCATTGCAGATCTCGTCCCCCTCTCAAGACGTGAAATTACGCCCAACGACTACAACTACCTCAACTACCGCAACCCAGAGTTCTACCGAATCTCGACCAGCAAGTCGGTCTACCAGGAGAACGACCTCCAATACCTGCTCGTCCACAGCTCCAGGGTCCTGCGCTTCGACGGACTCTTCCTTCCCTGGCGGCAACGGCTAATCAATGAAGGCTGGGGGATGTCGTACCTCCAACCCTTCTACGAGGTGTGGAAGCGCTACCGAGGCGCCACCGACGGCATGGCGACCATGCTCAATGAGATGGACCTATTCGTCCACAAGATCCCTGGTCTGGCGAGCAAGGTGACCTCCGGTAAGGAGTCCGCACTCCGTGCCCGCCTGGAAGCCAACGCGCTGGCCAGATCTCTCTACGGCGGGATGGCGCTGGACACGGAGGAAGAAGTGAGCTTTGCCTCCCGCAGCTTGTCTGGTGCCCAGGACCTGTTCGACCGGCTTCTCGACGACCTTGTCGCAGCCGCCGACATGCCTAAAACTCTGCTGTTCGGCACTTCACCTGCAGGCGGTCTTTCCGAGTCTGGGAAGTACGAAGACAAGAGCTGGGCGCAGTCAGTCGAGCGTTACCAGACGCACAGCCTCCGCAAACCGCTCAACCAGTTCTTCCAGCTCATCCTCTCGATGCCCCAAGGCCCCACCCGGGGCCGGGTGCCTGAGGAGTGGAGCGTCTACTTCCCTCCCTACTTCTCTGAGTCCGACAAGGACAAGGCAGAGCTCAGAAAGCAGGTCGCCGACACGGACAAGATCTATGTCGACATGGGTGTGCTGACGCCGTATGAGGTGCGCCGTTCACGCTTCTCCGGCACCGAGTACAGCATGGACGTCGTGCTCCTGGAAGAAGAGGAGCAGGCCCTGCAGCTCAAGCGGGAGCTGGAACAGGAGTCCATGGTGCAGGGGTATATCGGTCAGCAAGCCGCTCTGGAGCAGCAGCTCAGTCCTGAGCCCCCGCCTCAAGAGCAGCAGCCCCCGGAGCAAGTCAACACTGACTCTGCTGATCTGATCCACATGCACGGCCTAACACTGCTGGCCAATGCGTCAAATGGGGTCTATCGGATGTGTGTTTTAGCGGATGAGCTGGGTCACCGTTCAGATGCTGAAAACGTAGTACTGGTGGGCAATCGCTTCAACGACAGGAAGATTTATCGCGGTCACTTTGTGCGGGAAGACGGCACAATGGAAGCAGGACCCCTGCTGCTGGGCTTCTACTCGTCGCGCTCTGCGAATAAGGCGCTCCAAACCTACGCACCTGGCACGGAGACGGGTCTAACTCAAATTGAAGAAAGCGATATCGAGCACCTGAAAACATCGATGTTTGACTACCCGTGACGAAGAGAGCCGAAGCGAAAGATCTGTACCTGGCCGCACTCCGTGGTGACGTGGCAGCACAGCGGAAATGCACTGCCATGGGGAAGCCCTGCGGCGGTCGCTGCATCCCTAAAAACTGGAACTGCCGGATCAAGGGGGAGGGTGAGACACCTCCCACCCGAGGCAATGCAGTTCAGCTGACAGAAGAGCAGAAGACAAAGCTCAGAGGGGTACGAGCCCGCCGACGCCGGAATACAGCCCTAAGAACCATCGCTGGAGCAGTAGGTGTAGGAGGTGCAGCAGCCGGTGCCGCCTATCTGGCATCCCGGAATCCGCAGGCCACTCGAAGGATGGCGAACCGGGCTGGCACTGTCTCGCCAATGGCTGGTGCACTCTCCAACCTGCCAGGCGGTGCGGGACGTGCCGCTGCTGTCGTGAATCTGGGCGTGGGCGCGTTTCAGGCCGGAGCCAACATGGGCGCCAGCTTCGCCCAGAACCGAAAAGGTGTTCAGCGACTAAGAGAACTGCGGGGCGTCATGGTCCAAACGCAGATCCGCAGCCAGCGCATGCAGAGCCGGATCAGTGGACTGCGCGACAAGCTCGGGACCTACGAGCGAGAGCGCTCCAGCTTGATGACCAGGATGAGCAACGGAGGTACGACAGCCCAGCGCCGCAGCCTCCGGTCCCTCGACACAACCATCCGCCGCATCAACGGAGACATCCAACGTCGGGAAGCCGAGAGGTCGGTGACGACTCGCAGGATTGCCAGCCTGACAAAAGCCACCCAGAAGATGGAGGGCCTTCTCACCGGCAACTACAACACCGCCGCGAAGGTGATGAAGACGGTGGAGGAGCGGAACGCTGAATTCCGTCGCGGTCGCCGCCAGACAAGCAACCTCAAGCCCCAGGGGAAAAGAGGTCCGAAACCAGACCGCCGTAGTTGGCAAGAGCGGTTCGGCCTGGACTCTGCTGACGAACGCACCGACAAGAAGTGCGGCCAGTCCGGCATCGCCGCCAACAAAAAATGCACCAAGGGCACTGGACGAGGTCGCCAGGTAGCCAAGGCAGCGGCAACGGCTGCCCTGCTCGCAGGTGGTGCTGTTGCCCTACGGCAAGCGAGCAAGACCGGCCTGGGAAAGACGCAAGCCACTCAGGGAGCTAAGGGTCCTTGGGTGGCATCCAAAGGCCGCCGCATGACAGCAACCGAAGTCGAGTCACTCCGCCGGATGCGGGAAAAAGGTCAGGGCAAGTTGGGAGCCCAGCCCCGCCGCCGCACAGGTGATGAGGTGGAGCATCACGGCGAAACCTTCTCCGACTACAACCAGCCAAAGCGCACACCCAACCACCCGACCAAGTCCCACGCGGTACTCGCAAAGGAAGGGGAGACGGTCAAGCTGATCCGCTTCGGTCAACAGGGCGTTCAGGGCAGCCCGCCGAAGGAAGGGGAATCCGAGGCATATCGCGCCCGTCGTTTGGCGTGGAAGGAACGTCACGCGAAGAACATCGCCAAGGGCAAGATGAGCGCCGCCTACTGGGCCAACCGGGCCAAGTGGGACGCCGCAGGAGAGCAGCGCCTGGGAAAGCCCTGCGGTGAGAGCCACATCCCCAGGGCCAAGAAGTGCTCGAAGGGATCAGGTGTTGCAGGCAAAGCCGCCCTGGCTGCCACCGGAGCTGCTGCGGTTGCCCTGTTCGTCAAACGAAAAGAAGCCCAATCCGCGCTGACAAAAGCTGTTTTGTCCGCTGAGAGAGCTCTGGCCGGGAAGACGGGCCGACAGGCGTACGAAGAAGCCCGCATGAAAGTCCCCGAATCCCTCAGGGCTCAAGCGGACAAAGCAGTAGGCACCACAAAGACCGTTCTAGGTGTCATGGCCAATCACGCCTCATCACCGATTGAGGTCTTGGGCATTAACGCCAGACAGGGCTTCGTGACAGGCCGCTTCAAGAAAGGCGAGGAATTCATCAGCATCGGCAGCGTTGGAAGGGACGTGATCGAAGCCCGATCCGAAAAGAGCCAAGGCCGCGCCAACGAGTGGACCGTTACCTTCACGGTCAACAGCAGCCTGACAAGAGAAACCCCAAGATCCGCCACCGAAGCTCGCCGAATCTTCAACACAGCGCGAGCCATGATCAAGGATCAGGCATCCCACATGCCAAAAGGCTCAACACTGTTCGCTGAGGGAGCGGTGGGTGACGGTTCCGAGAAAGCCCGAAACAGGATCTACAAGCGGTGGGGCTTTCAGGACGACGGGGACGGCGGCCTAACTATGAACGCAGCAGACTTCTGAAGTGGACGATCTGATTGAGTCCTTCAACACTGCCCTCAAAAAAGAGGAGCAGCAGGTGATTGAAATCGTAAACCGCTCGCTTGACCGAGCATTCAATCGTCTTCTTCGCCGTACCTACGGTCAGTTACGAAGCGGTCAATTTCAGACAGCAGAGAGAAACGCTCGCGTTTTGGAGCTAATTCCTCCTCTTGTTCCTGACCAGGCTGACGAATACTTATCTGCGTTTCAACGCCTGTTATCTCGGTCAACAGGGTTTGGCCTAGATTTAGCTGCACAGCTATCGAAGTCTGTAACAAGTTCTCAAGTTGGTGTAACCGTCCCAGCAGAAGCAGTGATAGCAGCAGCGAGGACAGCGCGAGGGTACCTAGAAAGACATGGAACAACATTTTCAACCGCAGCCGCTGAAGTTTTAGCGCAGGGCATTGCAGAGGGAAGGCCGACAGAAGAGATGACCAAAGATCTGCAGAGGAGACTAAAAGTCACCAAGTCCCGGGCTGAGGTCATTGTAAGAACCGAATCCCTAAGAGCTCACAACGACGCGGCCAATGCGTATTACACGCAAAACGGCATTGACCTTGTGATGTACTACGCCACAAGCGACGACCGCTCCTGCCCTTACTGCACAGCCCATGCAGGGAATGTTTTCAAGCGCAACGCCATCCGAGTACCTCGACATCCGAGGTGCAGGTGCTACCTGGCTCCGTATAGCGAGAACACCACAGATATCGACCCTGCATACGACAAGATGCGGCGTAAACACAGGGAAGAAGTGCTGCGTTACGCTAGAGGAAAGGGTGTGGACTTGAGCTACGGTCCCTCCACATTTGAAGACTTAGCCCCACTCCCAACGCGGGAAACATGAAGGACACTCGCCTCGGCCGTGCCGACAAGGATAAGCCTGGTCTCTATGAGAACATTCGGGCGAAGCGCGAGCGAATCAAGGCTGGGTCGGGTGAAAAGATGCGTAAACCCGGTCAGAAAGGCGCCCCTAGCGCAGCTGACTTCAAAGCCGCAGCTAAAACTGCAAAACCAGAAGAGAAAAAGGACATGGGCATGCGCGCCAAATACGACAAGATGAAAAAGGGCTGCGATTGCCAGGACGGCAACAAAGGTTCCTGCAAGTGCAGCAAAAAAGACATGGGGATGAAGAAGTCCCCGTATGCCGATGGCTGCGGCTACAAGGAAGACGCCTTCGCCCGCGAGCTGGATGCTGTCCTGACCGGCATGAAAGCCGACTCGATGGAAGTCGAGAAGATCTCCTCCCCTGGTCCTGACGAAGAGGGAGAGGAGGAGCGTGATGACAAGAAGTGCGGCGCCTCTGGCATCGCAGACAACAAGAAGTGCACCAAAGGCACTGCTGGTGCAGGGAAGAGCAAAGGCGGTGATGTGAAGTCGCAAGCCCTCGCCGCCGCCAAGAAGCAGACCGCGAAGCAGAAAAAGATGGGTACGGGCCGGCGCATGCTCGGCACCTACTTGGGCACGATGGCTGCTGTTTCCGGCGTAGGTAACGCTGTGCAAGCCGGCGAAGCCCTCGCCAAAGGCCAGTACGGCAAAGCTCTCGGGTCAGCAGCTCAAGCTGCAGGCAACCTGAGCGGAGCGAACGCTTTTGCCTCTGGCAACATCGGTCGGGGCTTCAAGCGTCAAGCGCTCGGCAATGCCGCAGGTCTTGCCTCCTATCTCGGAGGTGAAGCTGCGAAGGGATACAAGCGTGCTGGAAGCAACGGTGTTCCCCCGCTGAAAGATCTGTACTGGCAAGCTCGCGAGCGTGCCTCGGGTGTCCGCCGCATGCCCCGCAAGTGAGCATCCGCGAAGACAAAAAACTGAACTGCGGCCCAGGCTCGAAGCAGTGCGGTAACGCCTGCATCCCGAAATCCCATAAGTGCCGTGCTTCCTGGAACAAGCCAGTGAAAGCTGCCGCCGCTGTGGCCGGAGCAGCTGGCCTGGGTCTGGTCGGTACAGCGTTCCTGCACAAGCGAGAGGGTATGAGGAGTGCTGCTCGCAGTGTCATTGAGCCAGTCGCACAGGCAGGCTTTGCAGCAGGAAACCTGGCTCGGGGTAACAAAGCCGGGGCCATGAACAACGTGGCAAACGTGATCGCCACGAGTAAGGGAGCTGGCAAAAATCTCCAGTACGTAGCCAAGGGTTATGGCAGGGATCTCCAGTTCGCCCTGGAGCTGGGGAAAAACCGCTACTTCAAGATGCGGCATCACAAGCAGGCCAAGGGCGGACGGGTCCCCGGCCTGAATTACGACGCCGAGGACCGTACAGACAAAAAGTGCGGCGCATCCGGCATTCCCGACAACCGGCGTTGCACCAAGGGCTCTCTAGGTAGCACCGTGGCCAAAGCGGCTGCGGTGGCAGGCGGGGTAGCCCTCGGCGGAGCACTTCTGAACAAGGGATCCCGCAGAGCGATCCTGTCCTCCCCGGGTGCTGCTCGGCGCGCAGGGAACAAGGCGCTGGTGAGCGTGGCTGAAGCCATTGCCACCAACAAAAAGAAGATGAACTTCTCGGGGGAGGCGCTGAGCAACATGCGCCCACCCTCCAAGACACAGCGGTTGGCGGAAACAGCTCGCCGCGCCAACGTCTCCGCTGAGCAGGCAATCAAGAAAGCTGCCAACGCCGAGGTCAACCGCGCCATGGCAGTTGGTGAGGCGATGTTCAAAGCGGGCAAGGCAACCCGTGCCTCCCTCAACAGCGGGATGCGAACCCACAACCTGAGTGTGGAGCGCCTTCGCCGCAAGTACGAGCCTGGATACCGCCGCCGCAGAGACCTCGGCTCGTTCTACAAGAAGGACATCACACAGAACACGACATACGTCCGTGATCGACTCAGCAAGATCATGGATTCCTACAAGAAACGGAAGTATTGATGCTCCGGATACCACCGGTCGTCGTATTTGGCCTGACCTGGCTATCCGGGATGCTCGTAGTAACCGTATGGCTGACACAGTTCAGCCACTGAGAACGTCTGCTAAATAGGCGTAACTGATCACAGTATGTGACCTGTATCAGCGCACCCTCAGCTCACCGGGGCGCGAAAGGAGAGCACATGTTCGAGGGCCACTTCCTTGAGCGTGGCATCTTTATCGCCTCCCCGAAGCACGACCTCCACCGTGTCGACTACGTGGTCGAATACAACGGTGGCCTGCAGCGCGTCAACGTCAAAACCCTTCACTGGGTGCCAACTGGGAACTATTACCAGGCGGACACGAAGACAAGCGCCGGGTCCAAAGGCCACAGGGCATACTCCGCAGACGAAATCGACTATCTCGGCGTCGTCAGCCTGGAGTACGGGAACATCTGGATGCTTCCGTTAGCCTCAACCAAAGGGCTGACATGCCTCCGATGGCACCCGCCTGAAAAACATCACAGGAAACGATTCGACAGCTTCGACTGGTCCCCTTACCTCATAAAACAAGGGTGCACCAGCGGTTCTGATACTTATACCGCAAAATTTAGTTAGTATCAGGATATGGAGACTGTAAGTCGCTACGATTACGGTCAGGTAACGAAGTCCGAAATCACGGACGAGGGCTACCTGAAAGTGTGGTGTAAAGCGGCCCGAGTAGGGACTCAGCTTTATACCAGGGGTGATGGCACGCAAGTGCGTGAATATCGCCCTGAAGCAGAAGTAGCGAAGCCAGAGTCTCTTGCTTCCTTCGGCATGAAGGCAGTAACCATGGGTCATCCCCCGGTTCTGCTTGACGCCGAAAATACAAAGGTTCATCAGATCGGACATGCAGGCTCGCAAGTTCGATTCTCCGATGGCTTCGTTGAGGTCGCTCTTGTCGTAACTGACAAATCGGCGATTGAACGTATCCAGCGGGGTGATGCCCAAGAGGTCAGCGCCGGCTATCGCGTCGACTATGACCCCACCCCTGGCGTCACACCCGCAGGCGAGAGTTATGACGGCATCCAGAGGAACATTCGCGTTAATCACATCGCGATTGTCCCCCGTGGTCGTGCCGGTCGTGACGTCCGTCTGATCCTCGACTCATGTGACCGCAACGATGCGGTGGCATGGGACGAAAACCCGTCGAATTCGCCCGTATCTTCCATGGCACGAATCACCCTCGACGGCCTGGATCTTGAACTTCCAGCAGAAACTGCCGGTGTGGTCCAATCCTTCGTGAAGGAGAGTGATCGTGCCAAGGCCGAGCTGATGAAAAAGCTCGATTCTCAGGAAGAGCAGATCCAAGCTGTTGTCTCCGAGAACGAAGAAGCTCTCGGCCGCCTCGACGCGGCTCTTGAGCGTATTGAAGAACTCGAAAAGCAGATCGCTGACGCAGAAGCTGCCGCCGCAGAGCGCAGCGACGCTGAACAGATCAACCAGGCTGTGAACACCCGTCTGGCCTGCCTCGATAAGTTCTCCCCCCTCCTCCCCGAGGACTACAAGTTTGACGGTGAGGACGAGCACCAGATCATGGCGCTCGCTTACGAGAACGTCTTCGAAAAAGCTCCCCGCGAAGACGCTTCCAACGATTACCTCCTCGGCGTCCTTGACGGTGTTCTCGCCGCCATGGAAGACATGGAAGGTGAAGAGGAGGAGATCAAAGAGGACGCCGACTTCCAGCCTGAGGAAGACGGCTCCAACGTGGCCGAAGTCCGTGCTGCCCTGGCGCAAGTAAAGGCAGCAGAAAAGATGGACAGCCAATCCTCCTACCGTGAGCGTCTGCTGAACGGTTGGAAGTCAGACCTCACTGCTCACGTTTGATAGGAGCGCTAAGTAATGGCTATCACCTACACCACCACCACCGTCGCCAATCCCGCAGGTGCTCAGGGTTCTTACCCTCAGCGTCTTGTGGCTGGCCACGAGGGCATGATTGCGGACCTGCAGGCTTTTGTCTCCCGGTCCTACACCAATGAATCCGGCGCCGTGCTGCCTTTTGGCCACGCCGTGATTATCGACAGTGCCGCCACTTCCGGCCTGGGCGCCAAGCTTCCCGCTGGTGCTTCCGCTACTGGCGTACTGGGTCTTGCTGTTGACAGCAACACCTTCGAAGCCAACGCCAACAGCTCCTACCAGGGCACCGGCGTTATCCCCGGCACTTCTAAGACTGCTGATGGCCGTATTGGCTATCCCGACAAGCAGATCGTCAACGTCCTGAGCAAGGGCGTTGTCTACGTCTACACCGTGGATGCTGTGGCACTCGGCGATGCCGTGCGCCTGTATCACACCGATCACGCCAGCGCTGCCACCAACGGTGGCTACAAGGGCCGCTTCGGCAAATCTGCCGTGGCTGGTAAGACCTTCAACGTGACTGCCGGTGCTCGCTGGGTGGGTGCTGCCGCCGCTGGCGGTCTGGCTCTCCTGGAGATCGACATCCCCACCTTCACCGTTTCCGCAGACGCTTGATAGGAGGCACCCAACTAATGTCTGATATTCGTAACGACGACGCCGGTCTGTTTCTCGCAAGAGAACTAGAGCAGATCCTGGCCCGGACCTTCGAGGTCCAGTACGCCGACATCAAGTATTCCCAGATCCTCCCCATCTCCACCGAGGTGGGTCCTGGTGCTGACAGCTTCACCTACCGCATCTTTGATGCTCAGGGCAAGATGAAGCTGATCCAGGACAAAGCAGGCGATCTGCCCCGTGCTGATGTCCTGCGTAAGGAAGTGACCCACGCTGTCCGCAGCCTGGGCGCCTCCTTCTCCTACACCATCCAGGAAACCCGTGCCGCCGCCATGGTGCCCGGCATGAACCTGGAGCAGCGCCGTGCAAACGCTGTGCGCCGCGCCTATGAGGAGAAAGTGCAGGAAATCGCCTACTTCGGCGATGGCGCTGTGTCGATGGATGGCTTCTTCAACAACGCCAACGTCGACAAGCTGGTGCCCTCCAAGTGGTTCGATGACGCCAACATCACCACTGACGAGATGCTGGAGATCCTCAACGAGGCTCCCACCCGCATCGTGCAGAACTCCAACATGAAGGAGGCTCCCAACACGATGCTGGTGCCCTACGACGTGTACCGCATCATCAGCACCACCCCGCGTAGCGCTACCTCTGACACCACGGTGATGGAGTTCTACCTCCGCACCAACCCGATGATTCGCTCTATCGAGCCGATCAACGAGCTGGAAGCCAGCAAGTCCGGTAGCAAGCTGTCCAAGGACCGCATCATCTGCTACGACCGCAGCCCCGAGAAGCTGCAGCTGCATGTGCCCCGCACCCTGGAGTTCCTGCCCCCGATCCGGCAGAACCTGGAGTTCACCGTGGCCGCCCACGCCCGTATCGGCGGTGTCGCTCTGTACTACCCCAAGAGCGCTCTGTACGTCGAGAAAGCCTGATAACACCTCTCTTCTCAGAACATGATCATCACTTACAAGCCCCAGCTGGAAAATCCGCCCCGGGATAAGGAAGTCACTCTTGGCTTCTCTCTAATCGGTGCGAAAGCCGGTGGTACTGAGCACATCCAACTGAAATCGGGTGTTAACCGCGATTTTGATCCCTCTCAGTGGGACAAGATCAAGGAAATGCCCGTCGTCAAGGATCTGCTCAGCATCGGTGCGCTGGCAGTGCAGGAAGACGTGGAAGTGGTGGACTCCTCGGTCAAACCGACCGGGGGTCTGGCCACGATGCCTGTGAAAGAGGCACTTGATGCCATCGATGCGACCTTCGACCTGGACCTGCTCAAGGAGTGGGACTTCGCCGAAAACCGCATCCGCATCAAGAACGCCATTGCCAAGCGAGTGAAGGCAATTACTGAAGGAGAAGGCTGATGGCCGTCACCTCCACCACATTTTTGAGCCGTTTCCCTGAGTTTTCGAACCTGGAATCCGCCGTGGTGGAGGGGGCCATCGCCGAGGCGAAGCGCTTCTGCGACAGCGAAGTGTGGGGCACGCAGCATGACGACGGGGTGAACTACCTGTCCGCTCACCTACTTGCCTCTCGCACTCAAGCCATTGGGCAACAGATCGGTGCAGTTCCTGGCGGTCAGACCGACATGGGCTTCGCCGGTACTGCCTATGGCGCGACCTTTAATGCTCTTCAACGCTCTCTCGTCAATATCGGCTTTGCGTTCTGATGGGAGCCTACGCGCCCTTTGACAACGCAACACTGGTCTTCGAGGTCTACAGCTCCTTCGCTACAGACCCTCAGACCGGTAATCGGGTCCCTGTCAACACGACGGAGACCTACGTCGCCAATATCCAGCTGGACGCCAGCAGACAGGACTACAAGCCCGGTATCGACGAGAACAAGGTCCCGTGCAAGGGCAGGCTGCTAGTGCCCTCGACCTTTAGTTCCAAGGTCAAGGTGGGCATGGTGGCGAACTGCACGGTAAACGGCATCACCGGCACTCTGCGCGTCACGAACATTGGCTCTCAAGAGCTGTTGTTTGCGCGGAGCACGCTGCATCAGGGCTTCATTGGTGAATTCGAACAGACAGGCAAGGGTGGTTAACCATGGCGCAGCCCAAAAAGCTTGATACGACAGCTTTAGACAGGGCGATTGCCGCAGCTACCCAGCAACTTGTCAACCGCCTGTCAGCGGAATACACCAGTGAGATCTCTTCTGATAAGTGGAAGTGGAACGACGGTAGCCTGCGGGACATCGTCGACACAGGACGGCTGCGCGCAAGCCAGACAGTAAGGCAAGCGGGACAGAACAGATACCAGTTCAGCTGGCCTGTTGAGTACGCAACTCAAGTGCACGAGGGCACCAAGCTCAAGGGTGGCGGCGAATGGCCAGCCCGCCCCTGGACGCGCACGGCACTTGAGAACGTGGACCCTAAAAAGTACTTTGAGACTATACTTAGGAGAGAGTTAAATGGCTAGTGTAAATCAAATACGCAGCCTAATTAACTCGGCTATCGGGTCCAAATTAGGAAACTATAACCTTCCGGATGGATCTACGTCCCCCGCCCTATGGGTACGGGGTCAGCAGCAAGTTCCCAAGGACTGGACTGTCACTGGCATCGAGTGTGTCATCGACGAAGTCCCCGAGATGGTGAACAAGCCCACCTTGTCGCAGCAGGTTGTACTAGACGTCCGTTGGCCGATCTATCTCACAAGCTACGACACGGCTCAAACACTAGCCGAGGTGCGCGAGCTTCTCTTTCAGTGGTTTCCTGATATTCAGGATCCCGTGCATGTCCCCCAAACGGACATCTCGTTCGAAACCCTGAAAGTATTTATCCCCGATTACTCGATTCAACCTGAGAGAGGCTAATGGCTAATCTTCCTGGTGGTGCATTTGCCAAGGGGCGGGACCGTATCGTGCGCGTCGCCGACCCCGGCAGCACCCGTAAAGCAGCAACTGTGACTGCAGGCGCTATCACCGCCCCTGCGTCGCTGACCTACAAGTGGCTGAAGGGCGCAACCCGCGCTGAATTCACCCCCGCCCCGAACTCTCAGGAGTTCTACCTGCTGGGTGACAGCGGCTGGCGTGACTCTGTGGGTGTGACCCAAGCCGGTGAGCTGGCTTGCTCCGCCTACTTCATCAACAGCCTGGGCGCAAGCAACACCCCTAACGCTGACATTGACGACGCTCTGAGGCTCGTCATCGAGGCTGAATCCGACCCCGACGTGGAACTCTGGGTTGAGATGTTCACCTATCTCGGCACCGATAGCACCGGTAACTACAAGTATCACGCTCGTATGTTCCAGGCTTGCGTGACCGGCGTGTCTGAGGCTGCCCCCTCCGACGGCCTGATCGAGTACTCCTGGACCTTCCAGTCCCGTGGCCGCATCTGGTCGGGCATCTTCGACAACGCAACTGCAGCACTGTCGGTGTACTGATGAAATTTGACCTGCTCGTCTCTGAGGACAAGCGGTCATACTTCATCAACTGCACAGTGAGTGGAGATCTACTCGAAGTGGGGGCGGTTTACATCGCCCCCTTTTCGCGTACACCGGCCACTCTTCTTACAGAAGATGGTGGTAAATTGACCGTGGTTATTCCACCTGATGCGGAAAACAGTGACACCGAACTGGTGGCTTCAGACACATCGTTTTACATAGACTGATGAGCCGTTATTCAAAGCTCTTCTTCAAGGAAAAGGAATACCACGAGATTCTCCCCTTCCGTTTCCCGATCTACAAAGATCTCGTAGCTGGAGAGGCCGAAGGTGTCGAGGAGATCGCTCGCAAGCAGGCGCAGAACACGTACTCCCTGCTGAAGATCGCGAAAGCCGTCTCCAAGAAGCGCAAGATCAGCGTCAAGGATGCTCTGGAGCTCCTGAGCAATACCGACAGCGACAACGAGGTCCTGTACGAGCATGCAGAGGAGCTGGCGGAAGTCCAGAAGGACTCAGCCACCGTTGCAGAGCAGCAGATCGAAATGGTGACCCTCTTCCTCCGCTACCGAGGCGAGGCTCAAGAAGGTGATCAGTGGGTCGAGACCAGAGACTGGACCCGGGAAGACACCCTGCTAGTACCCAGCAAGCTCCTGAACGAGATCTTCGAGTTCATCAATTGGGAACGCAACGGCTGGCCGTCTGAAGGCGACGAGGGAAACTGAAAGAGAGCGAGGTAGATCCCGAGAAGCTGATCGAGAAGCACAGGGAATACCTCGCTCAAAAACCTCTTGACGTCACGAAGCTCTACCTCCAGGTTCGCAGCGGCGTCTTAGCCGCCGAGTACGACCGGACGACCTTCCTTCGCACCCCGCTGAAGGAGATCTACACAGTCCTGGAATTTGCGTTTGAGGAGGAGAAGCGGAGGGCCAATATCGAGTCCATCTCGACCGCCAAGCTGGCCTTAATCGTCGTTCAGGTTGCCCAAGGGATGGCGGGCAACAAGGCTCCCAACAAACTAAGTATCGACGACATCCTGCCGTTTGCCCTCAATGCGTCAGCATCGCAGCAGCAGACAGAGACATCAGAGATAATCAATAAGTTAGTCCGCTCAGGAAGACTGCCAGTACACGTTATTGCGGCACTGAGCAAGGTCGTATCCCTGAAATAGCCCAGTTAAAATAAGAAAACGGATAGGAGTGCCGTGGCATCTCTCGGAGACCTTACGCTATTTATCTCCGCCGAGACTGGCCGGGCGAAGCAAGATATTAACGACTTGGGGCGCAGTGCCGATCAAGTCGTCAACAAGAAGCGCGAGTTTGATTTTTCAATCGACAAAGCACGGAACAATATCCGTGCACTTAAGCGCGATATCGAGACCATTGGGTCCGCGCTCAAAACCACATACGAAGTAGCCAAGAGAACTCCCCTATTTGAGGACAAGATCGAGTCAGCCGAAAAGCTGATTCGTACTACCAAGCAACTGCCGCAGATCTCAAGAGATCTTAAGGAGGGGGCTAAAGCGGGGAATATCCTCAAAAACAGCTTTGAAGGCTCTGTTGGTGCCGTAGCCAAGCTCACCAACAACCTCGCCAAGATTGGATTCGCTCTTTACGGCCTGCAGCAGATCACCGGCGCACTCCAGGGGGCCTTCGGTGGGTTCTTCAAGGCCACCATCGGTCAGGAGATCGCTCTCCGTGAGCAGATCCTGAAGACTCAGACGGCGCTGGCATCGACCAACGATGTCTTTGCCGGCGGCAGGAAGATCGAGGACCCGTTCAAAGCCATCAACGCGCTGACGGGGTCGATTGAGAAACGAATCGACAGCATCAGGAAGCGGTCGCTGGATCTGGCCGGCGTCACCAGCACGGAGGTTGTCGAGGTCTTCTCGATGGTCTCCTCCCAGATCGGCTCCATCGGTGGAAGCCTGAAGGATGCGGAAGATCTGGCCATCGCCTTCTCCGGGGCGTTGGGGACCTTCGGGATCCCCCTGTACCAGGCACGCCAGGAGATCGGCTCAATTCTCCGGGGAGACATCACCACTGACTCCTACCTGGCAAAAGCGCTGGGCATCACGAACGAGGACGTCCAGAAAGCCAAAAACTCCACTGAGGGACTGGTCGCGTTCCTGAACAAGAAGCTGGCAACAGCTGTTGCGGGACAAGCGCTGGCTGCCAAGTCGTTCAGCGGTGTCACCTCCAACCTGAGAGATCTGGTCGAACTGCTGGGCCAAGCGTTCGGCGGTCCCCTTGTGGATCCCCTGGTCGCCGGCCTGAACCGGGTTTACAGCATCCTCAGCGGAGTCAAGGAGCAAGCCTTCGCTGCTGCCAAGGCGTTGGGTGGTGGGCTCGCCAATGCTGCCTCCATCATCGGTACTCAGTCCATCGGCAATTCCCGCTCAGTCAGTGGTGGGAACGCTCAGGCCCAGCAGATGGCCGACGCTGCTGCCCAGACGATTGACCGACTCAGCACCAAGATCGCGGCGTTGGCTGGGGAGCTCGCCGCACCGCTCCGCAACGTCTTCGACCTGATCAACGCGAGCCTCGCGAAACTGCTGCAGGGTCTGGGTGCCCTGGCCTCCGGCTTCGTCAGCCTCAAGGTCGAGGTCTTCCAGCAGCTGCTGCAGGCATTCCAAAACCTCCTCGCCGTAGCTCAGCCGCTGATCTCGGCGACCTCCTCGCTGCTGCAGCTCTACGGCCAATTCCTGCAGCTCCCTGTCGTTGAGTACATCAGCTCCCTGACGGCTCAGTTCAAGCTGTTGGAAGCAGTCGGCGTGATGGGCTTTGTGAAGCTCATTGCCGGTGGTATCGCCTTCTCCCAGATGTGGGGTGGCGTGGTCGCTGCCGTCAGAACTGCCGCAACTGCGATCACCACAACCCTGGGGCAGGCCCTGGCCGCACTGGGCACTCTGCTGACAGCGCTAGGTCAATCGATTGCTGCGCTGGTGGCCCGCTTGGGCGTGGCAATCCCCGCTGTGAATCAACTGGCAGCGGCTCTGACCTCTACAGGAGCCGCCGCGAAAGGGGCCGGAGCATCAATGGCAGCGGCCAACGGAGCTGCCAACGCACTGGGCAACGGCATGAAGATGCTGGCGCTGAACATGATTAAGTTCAACGCGGTTCTGCTTATCATCCAGCTCAGCATCACTGCCATCGTCGATGCGTTCGGAAGGTGGCAGCGCGCCCAGGAGAAGGTCGCAAGCGACAAGAGAGGCAAAGAGGCAATTAGAGCGCTCAATAATGAACTGAAAGATGTAGATGAGAATTCATCAGCCGCCGAGAGAGCGCTAAAAGACCTGAGGGAATCACAGGCTCAGAGCACACTCTCGCAACAAAAAGAAGAATTTGCTGACGCAGATAAACAGGTTTCTGAGCTGACAGAAAAGATACAGCAGCTGAAGAAAGAACTCGGAGAACGTCAGGCGTTTGCCTTTGGCCTGGATATCCAGGGCATCAATGCCATGAAGACCCAACTACAAGGTCTTGAAGGCGAGCTTCAAAAAGCAGTTGGCAGGCGTTTTGCCGCAGAAAAACAATATGTAGACACTCTGACGAACTACGAGAAAGGCAGGAAGAAAGAAGCCCTGAACGAGGAGGTCACCACCCGAGCCAAGGCATTAGGTGATCAGAACGAAAAGCTCGCCCAGCAGCAAATGCAGCTGGCCCGGGACGTGGCCAATGCCGAGTTCGGCGCTCGCATGGAGCTGGCTCGCAAGCAGATCGAGGTCTTCCAAGCAGGAGAAGAACTCCGCATCCGCCAGGTTGACATCTACAACCGTAAGCTCATCGACGGTCAAGAGGGTGCCTCCGCAACAGCGCTGGATGCACTGAACACCTACCTGGTTGAGAAAGAAAAGGGCGAAGTCAACATCGAAGCCAAGCGACGGGAGTTCCAGCTCCAAGCCGCTGAAATCGAGAAGGAGATCGAGAACTACAAGTTCGACATTGCACAAAAGATCTTGGAGCTCAAGAAACAGGGCGCCAAGCTCGAAATGGATACTGCTGACTACGTCAGAAAGCAGCAGGAAGCAGCCAAGCTCAACGGCGGTGCAGCTCCAGGTGGTGGCGTGATGCTCCCAGGGGCTGCTGGAGCAACGGCTCGTGTGGGCAGCACAGGCCGTAGCTCTGGACCTCACCTCGACATCCGAGGCCCTAACGCCGCAGGCGTGATCCAGGAAGCCGAGGCGATCATCAAAGCCTGGCAGCAGATGGGCGTGAAGTACATCGTGCTGTCCAACATCAACAAGGACATCACCCGGGTCACAGATTCAGGTGAACTGCAGCGCTTGCTCAAGCTGGAGCAGCAGGCCCACGACTCGACGAGAGGGCGCCGACCAGGAGCGAGCAGTGGTGCGATTGATCTGGCCGTACCGATGGGCACGCCGATCCCTGTACCGGTGGGTGGTGTGGGCTTCGACCCAAGCGGCGGGGGCTACACCGCCCCATCACTGTTTGGTCTGGGCAATCGCTTCCTTCACCTGCAACAGGGGAGCAAAGCAACCAGTACAGCCGGTACTGGCTCGCCTGCACGCCCCAATCTCAACGCAGGCGGTGTGGCGGCCCCGTCAACCGCCGGTTTCGAAGGTGCCAAGCGCGGCTTAATCGGGCTGAACAAGGAGCTGCAGCAGTTCGAGCGCCTGAACCAGGACATCACCAACAAGGAAAACCTCGACAACTTCTTCAAGGCCCTGGCGCCCAACATCCCCGTCGAGCAATTCCGCGACGCCGTCATTGAGGTCAAGGCATTCGCCCAAGCTTCAAAGATGAGCCTCGACCCCGAGCAGGCCGCCATCTACGCCAAGCGGATCGCGGACATCAACAAGTTCGAGGCAGAGCTGGCCGAGACGATCAAGAAGGCCGGCGAACTACGCGGCATGACCGCCGAGAAGCTGAAGACCCTGGAAGAAGAAGCACGCAAACGCTTCTACGGGAAGGGCGGCACTAAAGAGCAGCTGGATGAAGAGGTGAGGCTCCGTCTGGCCGCGCTGGAAGCTGAGCGTCAGAAAGCGGCGATCAGTGACCTGATGAGCCAGAAGCGGCAGAGCGCGCTGGGTACAACACAATCCATCCTCGGAGGGGCAGGGCAGCTCCAGTCGCAGCTGTTTTATGACCCCCGACAACAGCAGCGGGTCATGGCTGAGACCGAGATGGCTCAGATCGGCGCGCAGTACGACCAGCAAATGCCCAACTGGCGGACTGATACCAGCGACGCCGCAGAAGAACTACGAACCAAATTCGAGGAACTCAGGCAGCAGAAGCTTTTTGACGCTGAGCGCATGGGCGAATTCGAGGCCATGCGTAACCAATTCCAGCTGCTGAGCGACGTGGCCTCTGGAGTGGGTCAGGCCATTGGCACGGCCATGACGACTGGGGTTAAGGACGTTCTGACCGGTGCGAGGTCAGTGCAGGAAGTGCTTGCCGACACGTTCAGCAGCATTGCCGACTCGTTCTTCGGCATGGCGCAAAAGATCATCGCGGACATGATCAAGATGCTGGTCCTCAAATCGCTGCTGGGGATCTTCGGGATGAACAACGCCGATGGCGGCCCTGGAGGCTTCCTGGGCGGATTGTTCGGTGGCGGCGGCGCAGGTGCAACCAGTGGCAGCCCCTTGGCAGGCTTCGGGATGGACAGCCTGCTGACCTCAGGAACAGGCTCAACTGGAGCGAACATGTTCATGGGCTCGGGTGCTGTCTTCAGCAAGAACGGCAACATCCTGGTCGGTGGTTTCCAAGCCTTTGCCAAAGGGGGCGTTGTTAATCGTCCAACACTCGGCCTGGTAGGAGAAGGCGCCTACAACGAAGCCGTCGTTCCCTTGCCAAACGGCAAAGCGATTCCTGTTGACATGAAGCAGCAGGCAGGCAACACAGTCAACACCAACATCACAGTCAATGTCGACAGTCAGGGAGGAACTCAGACTGAGATGACTGGTGATCAGGCCGGTAAACTCGGAAAAGCAATTGATAACGCGGTTAAGCGCGTCATCCTTGAAGAGCGGCGTCCTGGAGGTATGTTGAGTGGCCGATAGAACGCTATCCCTTGACCTGACGATTTCCGTCGTCGAGAAGGTAACCCACCGCGTCAGAAAATACGGATTCGGTGAGGGTTACGAGCAGATACAGAAGGACGGCATAAACACCAAGCGGACAGAGTACGACGTAACGACTAAGCCTCTGACGTCCGCTGACGCCAACACGCTAAAAACCAACCTTGACCTTGTGGCCAGCGGAGACTACTTCCTCGCCACATTGGCACCTTTTTCAAGCACTCAACAGCGGTACCGCCTGAAGAACGGCACCTACAACGAGCAGATTCTGCCATCAACAAACAGGCGGATCTTCACATTCACACTGAGCTTGGCTTACGCGCCTTAAGGGTATGGCTAGGTATCCAGTGGTATCGCCAGCAACACTAATCCTGACTAACCCAGGAACTGGACCGCTGTTGACTGCAATTCAGGAGTTGCAACAAGCCGAAAACAACTTTTACAACGGGCGGAGGAATTTGGTCAATTCCTACCCCATGAAAACCAGTGATATAACGACAAGTCAGATCGAGGCGCTATACGACCAATACCTCGGGAGCGAGCCCTGGCGTTATCGAGCGCGGTTTGACGCTTCGGGCAGCACATTAAAGACAGGAACCGATGCAGAAACTGCATACTGGGTTGAAAACTGGGGAGACCCACCCACAGGAGGGACATACCCGGTAACCAGATACAGCGCCTTCCTGTTCGACCCTGAAAGGGGCGCATCCTGGGTTGATCTGATAGGCAAGTTTGGCTACAACAACGGCTTTAACCGGAGAGGAAGCACAAGTAGCGGAAGCGTCACATCCGGCGCAGGAGATGGAGCCAGCACCACTTACTACACAATTAACGAAGGATTTGGGGTAGAGCCGATTGCCTACAACGGCCGGGGTGGACTATCAGGATTCGAAGCTCACATGCTGAAGCTAGTGGGAGACGATTACGAAGATACAGTACGTCCCACACTAAACACCTACAACAATAGGCTGAATACTTACCGCAACGGGAACGGCACGCCTACACAAGCCACCTTTAGTGGCAATTCAGCGACCAATGCATGGGAGGGCTATACCGGCTCATCCAGAGGTTACAACAGGCCGAACGAGCTATCCGCAGGTCTCGTAAGAGAAACAAGAGGAACTGCATAGTGAAAGAAGACGCGCTTATCCATTTATTCATCATCGATGGAAGCCACCTCAGCACGAGCTGGGGCGGAAAGATATTTCTCGTTTCGCCTGAGCAAACCGGCGGAAAAGTCGTGCGGTACATCGACGAGGGAGGCACCCTGGTCAACTACCAGCCCGTACCAATACAGGCATCAGATTTTGAGATAACTGGTAGCAACAGATTGCCAACACCGAAGCTTGCTGTCGCGAATGTCGATGGGCAGTTCACCAACCTTTCCTACGACTTCGAAGATCTGATCGGATTTCGGCTGTGGCGCATCCGCACATACGGGAAATACCTGCACAGCGTCGGGGGCACATCGCAGTCAACATATGACGCCAACGCTCACTTCACCCCAGATCTCTGGTACTTCAATAGAAAAACAGAGGAATCAAAGCTCGGGGTCATTTACGAGTTGGCTTCCGCTATGGATCTAGAAGGACTATCCGTTCCTCAAAGGCGCATCTACCCCAACTACTGCCCCTTTGCCTACGGAAGTCCTGAGTGCGGCTCCACCTCCGGCGCCGTTACCTGTAACAAGACCCTTGAAGCTTGTAAAAACAGAAACGCTGAACCTTACCCCTTTGGTGGCTTCCCGGCCGCAACAGTATGACCTTACATAGTGCAATCGCAAAGCTGTGCCTGACCGCTTTACCCCTTGAAGCCTGTGGGGTCGTCGTCGATGGCAAAGCAATTCTGTGCAGCAACACATCAGATAAGCCTGAAACCTCGTTCGTGCTCCCCGCAGAGGAATATCTGATATACAGACCATCCACGATATTTCACTCACATCCAACCGGAACAGAGGGTTTTAGCGATCACGACCTAGCTGTAGCTGCGAACATGGAGTTGACCTCCTACGTCTATGTCGTCGAGGCCGACCGGCTTGAGAAATGGAGCGTGGAAGAAGGTCTCACCGTGTTTGAAGACGTACTCAAGAAATGAAGATTGTCCTGGAAGGCGTCGCTGGTAAGCGGTTCGGCCGAATTCACAATCTGCATGTGCACAGCCCGCAGGATGCGATCAGAGCGCTGTGCCACCGGCTTCCAGGATTCCGGGCCTTCCTTGAAGGCTCGCATGAGCACGGTATCTACTGGCAGATTCTGACCAACAACACTGACGAAGGGATCAGTTACGAGGACTTAGGTCTTGGGTGCCGTGAGATGGTGCTGGTACCTGTAATCACAGGTTCGAAAGGATTTTGGAGCAGCATTCTCAACATCCTGATTGGCATCGCGCTAGTCGCGTTCGCATTTACCGGTTTCGGTCTGGTGACATTCGGTGCTGCGGGCACAATCTCCGCAGGTATCCAGAGCGCTATCGCTGCGTTGGGATTTGGCTTGATCTTTACCGGTGTAGCAGGACTCCTCAGCCCAGGGACTCCTCAACGAGGGAAAAGCGAAGGAGCAGAGTCTGATGCTGCAGTTTTCGATGGCGCATCCACTACGGCCAGTCAAGGAACACCAATCCCGCTGCTGTATGGCACGTTCCTCGCGCAGTCAATGCCGATCATCAGCTCTTATATCGAAGAGAATAAGGGCTACTACCTTGGCATTATTTCCGAGGGACAGATTGAAGGACTCGCCGGTCCAGCCTCAGACAATTTGTTCCTGAACGGGACAAAACTAGGGAATATCACAGTAGACAACATAGAACTTACCGATGGGGAACAGACGGGGAATCCAATCACGTTCGTGAAATCAGGGGGATTCCACCTCTCCGCCGGAGCAACACTCCAAGCGATCACCGAAGGCAACGATCCCAACCAGCAGGTTATTCGCTCGTTTGCACAGAGCTACGCGGACAACCTCCAGATCAGATTGACCTACGGCCCCTGTTACATGATCCAGAGCCACAGCGGGGAAACATCCGCGTGGACACGCTACAAGTCGTACACCAACAAAGGAAAAGACAACCCGCTTCAATACAACGTACGGGTCGTTAATGGGGCCAACACTGTCATATACGACGAGACCTTTACTAGAACACTGGTTAAAGCACTGAAAATACAAACAATTGATGTCAATATCACCGATCAGCCAATCCCGATCACCATTATTGTTACTCGTCTTGACCGGGGCGATATTCCTGACCCCGAGACAGACAGAGACGGGAAGACAACTGTAGACAATTACCAATGGGTAAAGGGGGAAGTAAGCTTCGTATCCGCTGATGTGACCTGGGCGGAACGCCTTAGGTACCCCAAGACAGCACTACTGGGCATGAAATTCAATGTATCTGAATTTACACAGATGCCCACAATTCACGCAAAGGTGCGGGGGATTAAAGTGCCCACTATCTCCAGCGGATTAAAGGTCAGTTACGCCTACAGCGACAACCCCGCTTATGTATTACTAGACCTAATTACCAACGCACGCTACGGAGTAGGAGGACGGACTTACACGAAGTCGGCCGCCGGTGGGGGGACTGTGGTTCAACCTGGCATCCGTATGCAAGATATTGATCTTGCCGCGTTCAGGAATGCTGCACAATACTGCGCTGACAACAACATCACCTTCAACGCCTACATAGACGGCGTGTCTGATGCTTACGACCTGCTGAAGTCTGTAGCCTCCACATTCCAGGCTCAGATCTATTACGCCGGAGGGAAGATCTCTCTGAGCATCGACAGACCAGTCGTAAATGAGACAGAGTACAGACTGTTCTCCGAAGCCAACGTAATCCAGGAGACAGATGACAATGGTGAGGTCACCGGCCCGTGCTTTATGTACGAGGGCGTAGCAAAGGCAGCCAGGCGCACCATTGCCAATGTGAGCTATATCGACCCCAATGATTACTACAAAGAGAAGAAGGTCTCAGTTCATCACCCCGAGGCAATTGAGCGCTACGGTTACCGCCCCGTTGACGTTCGTGCTCTTGGATGCACCAATCAAGAACAAGCTGCTCGCCTCGGACGATACATCATCGGAAGCGATATCTATAACAGCGAAACAGTCACATTTAAGGTAGGCACTGAGGGGGCTCTGCTGCTTCCTGGTGACGTAATCATCATTGCCGACGGGAATAAAACCCCCGGCACTCACGGGGGAAGGATCAGTTCCGCTTCAACAACCAGCGTGACCATCGACCGCGAGCTACCAAGCGGCAGTTACAGCGGAAGAAAGCTGTATGTGTACGGCGCTTCCGGTGTTGTTCAGAGCGCCACAGTGAGCAATGTCTCTGGGCGCACGATCACTCTGAGTTCAGGCTTCTCTTCCACCCCATCCAGCCTTCATCTTTGGATCTTGGTGGACGAAAGCAGCGGCAACGGGTTCAGACGATACCGTGTTCAGAAAGTCGCTGAGCAATCCTCAGGAACTTTTGAGGTGATTGCAATTAAATATGACCAACGAAAGTTTGACTTCGTCAATTCATCTGCAGGCAGTATTTCCAGCCGAGGCACAAACCTTTTCTCGCCAGCTGGCACTCCAACCCTGCAACCTAGCGGTATTAGCTTCGGAGTAAAGGTGAATCCCTGATGGCCTTCAACAACACAATAGAGATCCGCTGGAAAAGTCTGACTTACCGTCCGTACACTATTACCGACAGCCTGTTACCAGGAACACAGTTCGGGCAGGAACAGCCAGACAACCGACTTGATTACTTTGAAGTCGAGCGGCAGTATACAGATGACGAAGACGAGGATGAGTGGCAGGCCGTCGGAAGTTTCATGGCTCCGCTTTGCAGCATCCAAACTCAGTTTGAGAGAGCCGTTAAAGTAAGGATACGAGCTGTTTTGCGTGACGGTACCAGAACAGAGTGGGCCTACTCCTCGTGGTTCAGCCTGTTCGGTATGACAGCAGAATTTTCAGACTTTAGTAACGCCCTGTTCCTCGGTTTCGTCTAATGGCGCTATTCGGAAGAGATGCCAATGGCAACGATGCCTACATCGAAGCCTCTGGTAATGGCACAACTACTAGCGGGTTCGTCACCTATCACGACGCCTTCACCCGGGACCTGAAGTTCAAAGCCGTCAACCTGACAGCAAGTGGCGACGTGATCCCCGCTGTGGCAGGTGCAAAACTCCGGGTGATGAGCCTATTGATCAGTGCCAGCGCAGCCTGCAGCCTGAAATTCCAGACAGACGCCACCCAGGACGTCAGCGGCACGCTCTACATCCCTGCCAATGGCACCGTTTCGATCAGCAACCCGCTCGGCCTGTTCGAAGCTGACTCCTCAGACAAGCTGAACGCCGTACTGACTGGCACAGCGAACGTAGGGATCACTATCGGTTATCGCGAGGTGATCTGATGACCCGCCTCTACGGCAGGATTTTTGCCGACCAGCGCGATGGTGTCCTGGTCATCAAACCCTCCCAACCGTTCTTCGGTGTCGACAAGTATGAGCGGCACTACCCCGTTATCGCCGGGGAGATCGACATCGAGCTGCAGCCCACTCCACGGGGCTACTACTACAACGTCGGATTTAAGGAAGAAGGCGATATCAGGGATACGGCCTTCACCTTGAAGTGGAAGGTCCCAACCACCGGAGAGGTCGACGTCACCCCCGGTCAGGACAAGCCTGAGGAAGTCACCAACCCGAGCAACGCTCTGGCGGAGGTCAGTAACCGTCGGCTGGCGACAGAACTGGCTGAAGCCCTGGCCGCCAAGACAGAGTTGGAATTCCAAGTCGAAGAACTCCAGCTCACCAATCAAGAGCTCAAGGACAAGGTCAACGAACTGGAGCGCGCCACCGAATTCGCCTTGGGTGTCCGCGACAAGGAGCTAGCTGAACTTCGGACAGCCAACGCCCCCGTTGTGAAGACGGTCTACCAGCGGGTGCCGGTCCCTCCGGAGCCCCTGAAAGAGCGGATCAGCTTTCTAGAAGTTGAAAACCAGAGATTAGCCGACCTGAATGATACCTACTACAAGGCTGTACTAGAGCTGAATCAGTTAAAGTTGGATAGAGCGCAAACAGTGCATCTTCCGCAAACTGTTGAAGATATTCCGGACAACCCCCGGCAGCGCCTGATCCAGAAGTTAAAGGCTAAGTAGCAATGGCACTGGACCCTATTGCGATTACGGTGCGCGAGGGGGATAGCTTCGACGAGCTGTACCTAAACATTGAAAAGCCGTGGGGAACACCCCACGACTACAGCAATTCAGTCCTCGTTGCTGACATCCGCCGGTACTTCAACAACACCACAGACGCCTCCGTCGACTCGTTCGGTGTTGTAGAGATCGACCCGACTGGAGGCGTTATTCAACTCCGCCTAACCAGCCGCCAAACCGAAGCTCTCGGTCGAAACGTGCCTCTGGGCTACGAAGAGCGGGGGATCTCCCAGTCCGGCCTCGCGTTCGGCACCGACCCCACCGACGAGCCCCAGGGCAAGTTCCTCTGGGATCTCCGCGAGTACTTCACTGTCCCGCAAGCCACCATCAGTGGCATCACGGCAGGCAGCAGTTTCACCAGCTCGTCTGGTGTTGTCAGCAACCGAGTCCGTATCACCACCACCACTCCTCACAAACTGACGGAGCGGGATCAAATCTTGATCACAGGAACAGGGCAAACCGTTTACGACGGCGTCAACTTCTACTCAAACAACCTTGCAATTATCAGCAGCACGGTGTTCGAACTGGTGCCAACAAGTGCGGGCTCTCCTGTATTTTCTGTGGGTGCGAGCTCAGGTACAATATCGGTGTATAAGGAAGATACGCTGGCCATCGGAACACTTGAAGTGATTCCTCGTATCTCTAGAGATTCTGTTAGCTGAGGTTAAGCCCTAATGGCAACTGTTGAAGAAGGCGTAAGCGTAATTACAGTAGGCCGCACTACGCCAATTCCGGCAGGGCAAGCCTCCAGCGCAAACTCGCTCCCCGTTGTTGTTGCATCGGATCAAAGCCCGATCCCGATCCTCGACAACCTCTCAGCACCGTCCCAAGTGCGGGACGACTTGCTGGGCATCCCCCGGGTCCAAACCCCGCTGGCAATTTTCGATGACACGAACCTCATCGATATCGACCAGAACATCTGGGCCAAGAACCAGCAGGTCACCGGCGGCACTCGCGTCACCCAGGTCAACCACCTGTTGCAGCAGTCTGCAGCAGAAATCCTGATCACCCCTGCCGCCGCCAACGGCAACATCGCCAGCCTGATCACCAAGCAGGCGTTCCCATACCAAACCGGTCGCATCACTTCGGCGTCCTTTGGTGTGGCGATGAGCCGGGACACCAACGCCACCATCGAATTCGGCATGTTCGATGGCACCGACGGCTACTTCCTGCGTGTCGTCGGCAACGAGCTCTACTACGTCCGCCGCACCAGCTCGGGTGAGCGCCCTCAAGATCACCTGAAGGGCTACACCGCTCAGGGCACGGACCCTGTCACCTTCACGGTGGACGCTGCTGTCCTCGCCGCCCAACCCGGCCGCACCGACCTCGGCACCATTTACAAGCTGGTCTCCTCCTCTCCCACCGTGATGGAGGAAATCGTCCCCCGCCGCTACTGGAACGGGGACACCATGGTGGGCGCGGCAGGCGCCTCAATCCTCGGCTCTGCCGACACCTCCTCCGTCCACCAGCTCAGCCTCACCAATCTGGTGATGTGCCGCATTGAGTACGGCTGGTACGGCGGCACCGGCTCTCGCCTGCTGTTCTACGTCCCTGTAGACGCGAACCTCCCCAGCGGAGAGACCGCCAAAACGGCCCGCTGGGTTATCGCCCACAACCTCAACTGCTCGGATCGCATCCCCTACCCCTCGCTGGGTAACCCGACGCTGCCAATGCAGTTCCGGGTGGAGAAGACCGGCACCCTCTCTGCCAACGCCTATCTCCGCAAGTTCGGCGCGCAGATCTCCATCGACGGTGGCGATTACAGCAAGCTCGCGATCTACAGCCAGGACGGCGCCAAGGTCACTGGCGTCGGCACCTCCGCCTTTAAGCCCCTGCTGGCACTGCGGATCAAGGAGAACATCACCAACAACCAGGGCGAGACCAAGCGCAACCTGATGCGCGTCTTCCCCCTGCTCCTCTCGATGGTGAGCTCGCACCGCGCCCAGTTCATCCTCGTGAAGAACCCCGCGACGGTGACTGACGCGGCCACAAACCCGGTGACGGCGTACACAAGCACTGGAACGCTCTCCGCCATTGAGTACAACTCTCCTGAAAGCCCCTCTAATGCGATTTCTGCATACACCGGTGGGGAGCAAATCGCCTCTTTCTTCACTGGTGATGCCGACTCGGCAAACGTGGATCTGACCCAGATCTTTGCTTTTGCCCGTCAGTACCTGACCCGCGAGGCCACCGCAGCCTCCGGTACCGCCGGTGACGTGCTGGTGATCGCCGCACGCTCCATCGACAACGGATCCAACACCTGTAAAGCCAGCCTCACCTGGGGTCAGCGCTGATGACGACGGCCTACCAACTCCCCGATGACATCGGGCGTAAACGTGTTGTACGCAATGGGGTTGAGGTTCAGGCCGCCTCAGAATTCCCTGCCGGCCAAACCTCAGGGGACAACAGCCTTCCCGTCGTGATGCCCCGGGAGGATTACGTCCTCCCCATCATCGATAACTACCGGTTCGCGAGCGAGGTGAACCGGGACATGCTCGGCTTCCCCCGGGCAACCCGGCCCTACAACTTCCTCACTCGCAACGACGCCTACGAGCTGACGGAAGAAGACTGGATCTTCGACGTCACCGGCCTGAACGAGCGTCCGGAGATCGACGGTACCGAGTCGGCACGGTGGACCCAGCTTTCCGAAACCAGCGCCTTCTACCCCGCCATTCCCAACGGGGAGATCAAATACAACCAGGCTGCCAGCTCCGCCCAGCTCATCCTCAATAGCAATGAGGGGGGCTTCCAACGCGCTCGAATTGCCACCAAGCAGCGCTACCGCTATCAGCCCGGGCGCATTGTCCGGGCCAGCCTCGCTGTCCGCATGTCCGTGGACTCCACACCCGTCAGCGTGCGGCGGATGTGGGGTGTTGGCGACCCAAATGACGGTTTCTTCGTGGAGTGCAGTGGCGACGGTGTGGGCGACCGCCTTCAGATCGTCTACCGGACCAGTGGCGGTAACGGGCTGCGCTACGAAACCCGGATCCCCCGCTCCCAGTGGAACGGCGATCACGTCGACGGTTCTGGCAAATCCAAGCAATCGCTGGATCTGAGCAAGACCTTTATGACCCTCATCGAGTGGGGGTGGTACGGGGCCAGCGATGTCCGTTTCTATTTCTTCCTGGTCGACAAGGACGAGGAACTACCAACCTCCATCACCCAGATCCCCCGAGCCCGCTGGATCCTGGCGCACGAGCTCATCCTCGCCGACACCCAGAAGCGGAACGATCTGCAAGAGGAGGACGGCTCAGGTGCCTTGCGCTCGTACGACATCCCGTCGCTGAGTAGCCCGAGCCTCCCGATCTGGGTGGAGATCACCAATAGCGGAAACCTGGCTCGCTCGGAGTACATCGAGCGTTACGGCGCCTCCGTTCTGGTTGATGGCGGGGGTGAGGACAAGGCCAAAATCACGACTGTCGATGGCTCCTTCGGCAAGGCGGTCGAACCCGTCGTAGGCGGCCTATACAGCGGTGCAGGTCAGTCTGTGATGACGATCCGCAGCAAGGCGCGCTTCCCCAACAACGCGGGCGAAACGGTTGAGAACCTCCTGGTCACGAACCCATTGATGCTGAACGTCGGCGCGTCCGACATGGTTGAGCTGGAGATATGGAAGGATCCAGTGATGGTGCCGCCCACGGAGGCAGGGCACGTCAACGGCCGGATCCCCTACCGAAATGGTGACTACGTCTCTCCGTTCAACCTGGTCCCGCAGCTGATCACCAGCTTCGACGACACAGGCGCGGAATTCGCCGTCACCCAAGAGGACCCCACTGGCGAGTTTCTGACAGTCGACACCCAGTACGAAAGCGGCGATCTCCTGACCCTCGACGTCAGCTTCAACGATTACCGCGTGGTTCAAAGCGGCAAACGGATCGGCAGCTTTATTGTTGGTCCTGAAGGCTCCACCATCGACCTGCGGCCCATCTTTGGTGGCCAGCGGGAGCAGATCAGCTCTGAGTTCGACAGCCCGCCCGAGTTCCCGGTCAAGTCGGACTCAATTACGGTCCAGTCGTTCAACCCCAGCACCGGATTGATCATCGTGGCATCAGCCTTCCCGCTACGCCTCACCCTGGGGCAACGGATCAGCAAGGGGAACACGAACTATTACGTGCACACGCTGAATAGCTCTAGATCTTTCACAATCAAAGCAGCTAAAGTAAATACAACGCCTGTCACAACAGGTATTGCAGCAGGCGACACGCTTGTTGCACACTACGAACTTGATCTAGAGCGGAACGTAGCCAGCCGACTGAAGCCTGTTTACAACACAGAGATTGTGTTTGTCGCCCGCCCATTCGGTGCCAGCTACACGAAACTAGATAAGGCGGTGGAATACAACGCAGAGTGGATGAACTTGGTTAACACCACCAGCTCTGATGCCTACAGCGTGCAGACCGCCCCGACCGTAAACATGTACCTCACGAACGGGGTGAGCTAATGCCTGTTCTCGGATCCTCGCTAATCAACACATCAACCAATGGACAGCCAACGGATCTGGAGAACAGGCCGTTTAGTTTCGCCATTGGGACGCAGGTCTTCATCAATCCCTCTGATGATCCGACCGACGCCGTCGTCAGCTTCAAACCAGACGCCTCGCTGATCAACGGCACGCTCACCAGCGGGACGTCCAACCTGGCTATTGGCTTTGCGATTGACGCAGAGCTCAACACCCTCTCCAACTGGGATGAAAGCCAGATCTCGACTGTCAGCGCCAACCGCTTTGCTGTCGGCTTTGGGAGGCTAACCACTGCACCCAACAAAGTCAGCGTGAACGTGCAGGGAACATCCGTGCTGACCATCGCCCGCCCCCAAGCCGTGAGCGGCGTAAGTGATGCCAGCAACACCCTGACGATCAATGCCCACCCGTTCAACACGGGGGATCGTGTACTTGTGACCTCCACTGGAACTGTCCCGGGCGGATTGAGCTCGGCGGTGAGCTACTTCGTAATCAACACCTCCACCAACTCAATCAAGCTTTCGACAAGTCGAGCAGGTGCAGTTGCCGGCAGCGAAATCGATATTCAAACTGCAGGCTCGGGTACAATTACTGTAGCTTCGGATGAGATCTTTACTCTCACCCGTGCCGGTAGTACTGGCAGCGTAACCCTGAAGAGAGGGGACGTCACGGTAGCAACTTTCACCCAAACCAACGGTGCTAGTCCGCTCAGGCTGTTCTACTGGAACCGCGAACAATCAGCGTCTAGCACGCTCCCAGTACTGAAGGAAATCAAGGTGCGAGGTGCCATCTAATGGTCGCGACTAAAAACATTACCGATCTGAACGCATTAGTCACGCCTCAGGCGGACGACCTGCTGTTGATCGTTGAACGTCTGAGTGCGACCAGCACCGAGGCTAAAAAGATTACCTGGGCCAATGTCCAAGAAGCAATTCAGGACATTGTTGGCAGCCTGATTCAAAACGACCCAGCAAGTCCCAGCACAGTCGCCATCACCTACGACGACGCCAATGGCGCCCTGACGGCACACGTTGTCAATGACACATCCACCCAGCGCTCCCGCTACTCAGAAGCTGGTGCCCTGAAGTCGGTCCGCCAGGAAGCCAACTTCGTCAATGGCGTCGGTATCAATGTCGACATAGCCGACAACTCTGGGAGCAACAGAGCTGACGTCACAGTTAAAAACACTGGTGTCGTCAACGCGGAAAACAACGTCGTTAATGGCACCGTCTACGAATTCCTGTCCAGCGTCACAGTCGAAGCGGACGGGTCGAAAACCCTGGAGCTGCGCCCGCTGAAGCTGGGCTCTAACCGGCTGAGCGCGGCCTACAGCGACTCCAATCAGGCGCTAACCCTGGATTTGGTACCGGGGAATATTGACATCAACACCTTGAACACCTCGACACCTTTAGCGGTGTCTGTGGGAGGTACGGGGGCTAACAACGCAGCTACAGCGCGCAACAATCTTGGCGCTGCCAAGTCCGGCTCCAACTCCGATATAAGCAGCCTCTCGGGTCTGACCACCCCGCTGTCGATTTCACAAGGTGGTTCAGGCGCTAATACTGCTGACGGCGCGCTTCGGAACCTACAAGGCATCAACTCCGCCGTGGGCGTCGGTGCCATCGGTGAGCAACTTGTGTACCAAAGCTCTGTCCTGGTTTCCGGCTCCTATCGCGCCGAGTTCAAGGGCATCAAACCTACCAGTACGAACTACATTACCGTCGCCAGCGACGGTTCTGATATTGCACTGGGTGCCAACCCCAACAACATCTTTGACGGCATCAGCGGTACAAGAAACGCTAACGGCGCTCGGATCACCAATGCCGCATCGCCAGTCAACTCAAACGACCTTGCGACCAAGTCGTACGTCGACGCCCAAACAACTGGTCTGGACGTCAAAGCATCGGTGCGGGCTGCAACCACTGCAAACCTGGCAGCCAGCTACTCCAGCATCGGGCAAACACTGACCGCCAACTCCAACGGGGGGGTCACCATCGATGGTGAGAACCTCGCGCTGAACGATCGGGTCCTGGTGAAGGACCAAACGGTGCAGACCGAAAACGGCATCTACCGCGTTTCGGCCATCGGCACCGGGAGCACGCCCTATGTGCTGACCCGCTCGGATGACTTCAACACTTCAGCCGAAGCTGGTGCCGGTGCGTTCACTTACGTCGAAGCAGGTACCGCAAACCAAGGCAAATCGTTCGTTCAAACCAGTCGCAACGTCACACTGGACTCCAGCAGCCTGGTCTTCAGCGTTTTTGGTGAAACGGCCATCGGCGTTAACTCACTGGCTAATGACAAGCTCCAGCAAGTAAGTCAGGCGACCGTCAAAGGTCGAGCAGCCGGAGCTGGTGCAGGCAACATCTCCGACCTGAGTGCGGATCAGCTGATCGGTGTGATAAATGCAGCAACTAGTAGCACGATCAATGCAGTTCGGGTTGCACAGCCAGTCACGGCAGAAACCAATGCCCGGGTAGCCATCTACAAGAACACTGACACAAGTGCGACTGGCACCCGCCGCAGTGTTCGCTTCATCGAAGGCAGCAACATCACCCTCACCGTGAATGACGATTTTGTCAACGAAGAGGTAGAAGTGACGATTACATCAACAGCTAGCAATAGTGGCATAAGCCTCGGCCTGGCATTAGCGCTGGGCTGAAATCGGTAGAATTAACCCAGAAACGCTCCTCAAAGCTTAGGTTTTAGACCATGGCTGAATTATTTAACAACGCCCAGGTTGTTATCCCAGAAGCGGCCATCCAAGACGTCTACCAAGCCAGCCAGGAGCGGATCGCCCTTGCATGAGGCTCCTGACTAATGGCTGAAACATTTAATAGAACGAGCGTAAAGCTCAGCTCCACATCGGTGACCGACCTTTATCAGGCACCAAATGTCGCCAACACTGACCGGGCAGTCATTCTGAGCTGCCTTGTGGCGAACGTCAGTGGCTCATCTTCAGCAAACGTGACTGTTGCGATTACTGACTCATCGAACACTGAACTTGCAAAGATTTGCTCTACGATTAGCGTGCCATCCAACGCAAGCATCGAGCTTGTCGCTAACAAGGTCATCCTTAAGCGTGGCGAGAAACTCCGGGTAACATCCGGTACTGCAAACGCTCTAGAAGCGACTGTCAGCGCACTGGAGATCACCTGATGAAGTTTCTGCACTTCGACAATGGCGGAGTGATAGGGCCAACCCGAGCGGCGACTGATACCAGTGGAGTTTGGAAAATTGGCCCGCGCGGGCTGGTCTTAGCGCAAGTAGCAACGCCGATCACAACGGCGCTAGGGTTCCCCGCACCTACATCGCAAGGCGACCGTGAGTATTACTTCGTGTCGCGGAGGATGACTCTGTTCTATGACGAGATGTATAGCAACACCTCACATATTTCACTTGGCAGCGGCTCTGCAAGCTACACCGATGTGCGTCATATCGCTAACAATGACGGCAGCGGTGACGGGAGCAACACCTGCCTTACAAGCTACTCAGGCAGTTATGTCGGCTACAAGTTTGATTTACCTGTCGCAATCAACGGATATCGGTGCTATGGGACATATGCAAGTGCCCCACTTTCGCAGCAGGGCAACCTAACCGTAGAAACATGGGACGGAGTGGTCTGGACTGCACGAAGTGTTTATGTCAACAGTGGCTCGGGAGCAACCGACAGCTCTCCTGGCCTTACAGTTAATTTCAACTCAGCTGTTGTTGCTCGTGGAATCCGCATTAAGAACGCATCTACATATATTTATTGTCCGTGGTCATTCTTTGCGGGTCTTGATATAAATGGAAACCCTATTCTTGGCGTGCAATGACTTACATCGGGAAATCTCCAGACAGTAGCTACACCACTGGCGTGTGGAATATTGAATCACAGCGGAGGCGCAGACAGACTGGCGAATGGCCACTGCCTCCGGCATTTATTGAATACCTTGTCATTGCTGGCGGTGGTGGTGGTGGTGGTGCCTACTACGGAGGTAGCGGCGGAGGTGCTGGTGGGTACAGGGCGTCCGTAGTGGGAGAAAGCTCTGGCGCCGGAGCTACAGCAGAAGCTTTGCTTAACATTGCGCCAGGGACCAACTACATCGTCACGGTGGGCGCTGGCGGTACAGCATCTGGTGGTAACGGCAGCAATTCCATATTCGGTACTGTCAATTCAGTAGGCGGAGCAGGAGGTGTTTCTAGTGGAGCTGGTGTATCGGGGGGCTCTGGATCTGGTGGTTCAACCTCTTCTGGTGGTGCTGGCACTGCGAACCAGGGTTACGACGGTGGCGCTAGCAGCTCCACCACGTATTCAGGCGGAGGTGGCGGTGCAGGTCAGCCAGGAAATACAAATGGTCAAGGGCGAGGAGGCAATGGTGTCTCCTCTTCAATTACAGGGACAGCTACTTACCGAGCCGGTGGCGGTGGAGGAGGCAGTTATCTCCAAGCAGGCGGTTATGCAGGCGGCTTAGGAGGGGGCGGGAAGGCTGCATCGGGAACAGTACCCGCCGAACCTGGGACTGCCAACACCGGAGGTGGTGGGGGTGGTGCAAACTACTCGCCGACACAAAGTTCAGCAGCAGGTGGATCTGGAGTCGTTATCCTCCGATATTCAACTAGCCTTTCTGTTTCAAACCCCGGCGGCGGTCTTACGTTTACAACGGCAACGGTCGGAGACTACAAAGTAACTACGTTTACCGCAGGAACCGGCAACATTCAACTGAACTGATTATGGCTCATTACGCTTTTCTAGACACCAGCAACGTCGTCACTGAAGTCATTGTAGGCAAGGACGAGGACGATGAAGGTGTCAACTGGGAGCAGCACTATGGCAATTTTCGTGGCCAGGTCTGCAAGCGCACTAGCTACAACACTAGGTGCGGTGTGCACCTAAACGGGGAGGCACCTTTTCGCAAAAACTACGCAGGCATCGGTTTTACATACGACCAAGTGCGTGACGCCTTTATTCCTCCCCAGCCCTTTACTAGTTGGACTTTGAACGAGGAAACCTGCGAATGGGATCCGCCTAGCCCCTATCCCAATGACGGAAAGTCAAATCAGTGGGACGAGGAGCAGCTGGCGTGGGTACCAAGAGAGTAATTCTGGCTTGAGCACGCGAAGTCCAGGAGCCGAAAGGTTCAGTGAGCTTCCAAGCAAATGACACACCATCATTGACATGGCGTGAAACAGTCGCAATATGCTGTAAACACCGGCAGGCAACGTATCCACGCCCTCTCTACGCAAAAGTTCAAGCGCATTATTAGCGCTTGGGTTTCCGTCTAACAGTACACTCTAGAAAGGAACAGCGCTGAATACATGCTTACTTGCTTGCTAAGCGAGTGCAATAGCGACTCCAATAGAAGCACCACCGGTGGCAGGACTAGCCCAGGTCAACGTGCCAGCCCCATTAGTTGACAGGACCTGACCGTCTGTACCATCTGCTGCCGGCAGGGTCCATGTCACATTGGCATTTACTGAGCTAGGAGCTCGAACAGCAACCCAGTGGGAGCTGTCAGCGTCTGCAAATCTCAATGGGGCCTGTGCCAGCAAGGTGACATCCGTTGTGAAATCTGGTGAGGACAGCGGTGCATACGGAGACAGCCCGGACGTCGTCACCAAGCTGTCGACGGCAAGCGTCTGGGTGCTGGTCGTAATCTGATCGACTTTTACTGTTCCGTACGCCATCAGAATTCAGCCAGTGTCCAAGTGGAGTTTGATGGCACCTCTACTACCGATCCCATAGCAATCTCCACGGTCCCAATGGATAAACCATTGTATCCAGCACTCAAAGCAAAATTCGACTCTATAACCTTTTTCGCTTGCAGCACAGGCCCCGAGGGAGCTCCTGCCCCGTCGCCACCCAGTTCAATAATCGAGGCAACACCAGAGACCTCTTTCCGTGTGAACAACTTCCCGTCTGCGGTGTTCAGTCCGAGTTCACCCAGGCTGAGGTCCGACAGAGTGGGTATTCGACCCCCTACAGACGTTCTCTTGAGGCGGATGATATTTGCCATAGCCAGGATCAGAACGTGCCACCGTCGAGTGTCACATTGTCAATGGTGTTGCCAGAGCCTGTGATCGCCACGTTAGACATCACGCAGGAGGCATTCAGCACCTGTCTGCCTGCCACCATGAGCGTACCGCCGTTGACGATATCAATCGCCTGATTAAAGGTCCACGCCAGTGTGGAGCTCGACCAGGAGATCGTCTTATCGGTGGCACCTTTGAGCGTCAGACCACCACCATTCGCTGTGGTGTCAGTTGGTGTAGCGGTGCTACCCAGAACGACATTCTTGTCCTCCACCACCACCTCGGTGGTCGACAGAGTGGTCAGAGCCCCATTGACGGTTAGATCGCCAGTAACGGTGAGGTTGTTGCCAATGGTGACGTCGTTGGGGAGCCCCACTATAATGGTAGTTCCGCTGGTACCCACCTCTACCTCATTAGTGGTGCCCTGAATCGTCAGGGTGCCGCCTAGAGATACCAGCGATCCGTTGACAGAAAAACTGCTGTTGGTCAGCGAGCTATTGGGAATCCCAGCCAGCGAGATAGCGCCAGTGAGGTTGTTGTAAGCAACACCCGTAGCCGACGTCGCACTCAGTGCTGTGCGAGCCCTGGCATCGGTGTAATAGAGATTCGTTCCCTCAGTGACCGAAGAACTACTTAGGCCGCTGACCGTGGCCGAGGCAAGGTTCACCGTACCGGTAAACGTCTTGTTACCGGAAATGGTCTGGGCCGTACTGAGTGTGGCGTAGGCGCCAGTGCCGGCAACAGCCACGACACTGGTCGCCGTACCAGTACCATCATCGCCGTAGCCGTAGTACAACGTGTTATCCGAGACAACTTCGTTGTAGGCCAGCTCCCCCGACTTAAGAGAAGCGGGTGCGCCTGCGCTACCAGAACTAGCCCGGCGCTTAATCTTGAAAGTTACAGCCATTAGAAAGAGCCTCCATTAAGAGTCAGATTGTTTTCAAGTTCATTAGTAGGACTAAACTTAACCCCATCCCACTCCAGCACTTTTCCGATATCGAAAGGAGTGAGAGCCTCAATTGCCGGGGTATTGAAAAATACACTACCCACAAAAGGAGGTCCTTGAGGCCCAGGAGCAGTCAAAGTAACTACAGAGGTCAAGGTATTAGATACCTCAATCTGAGGTTCAGAAACCCCAAGCGCGACCAAACCGGTAATAGGTCTAGTTAGTTCAACATGACTCGGCTCACGAACAACGCTAATCGCAGCACCTAGCACAGGTGACACTGCGACACTCACACCTATCTCTTTTACCCGAATAAGACTTGATATGGTGGGAAAGGCTTGTAGATCTGCCATGGAAATCAAATCACACCAGTAATTCCTGGGTCAAGAAACGCCCTTCCCTGTAGAATATAAAACTTGTCCAGCCCAGGCTCAGTAATCAGCACGTCATACTGACACTCAGCGCCTACGCTTGCAGTAACAGAAGCAGGGATCTTAAGCCTAAACTTACCGCTAGACCGATCCACCCAGGACACCACAAAGTTCGCGACAAGAGAGGTATTCAGCCTATCAACCAGCTTTGCCGCGACTTGATAGCCTGTCATATCAACACCAGCTCCAGTGGAGTCTTTGTACTGGAGATCCAGCGAGAAGGTTGCCCCTTGATGTATTGTGATGTCGTACGTACCCGGCTCAATCACAGCTCAAAAGCCAGTATATAAATACAGTTTAGAATACCTGAATCGGTATATTGAAAGAAAAGCGCCTACCTCGTGGAACCTGTGCTACCACTGAGCATTGTGCTCAGTCTCCTCGGAGGCGCCGCATCAGCACTGCTCACACTCGGCAAGCGGTTTGAGCAGTTGGACAAAGTTGCCAGCGACCGTATTGAAGCCGTAGATCGCCGTATCGATGGCATAGAAATCCGCCTTGCCAAAGAATATGTGGATAAAGAGGACCTAGCTCATATCCTGGAAAAGCTTGATAGCCGCATCGACAGAATGGACTACAAGCTTGATCAAATTTTAATTGGTTACAATAAGTCAGCCCCGACAGGTCATACCAATGGGCCTTATTGAATCTCCCATTTTTTGGGTAGTACTTACCGCCGTATCAGAGATTCTGGCTCTGATCCCTAGCGACAAAGTCCGCTCCAACTCGATTCTTCAACTCGTAGCCTCGGCTCTCGAACTGCTGCTGCGTTCGAAAGGCAAAAAAAAGTAGAGCTTCGGTTATCTAGCCGCTCCTGGAAAGAAGATTTCAGGCGCTGGGCTCAGGCTAAGAAGTTCTACGCCACCCTCCCAGCAAAGCTCGACCGAGCTGAAGAGGAGTGGCACCGTAGCCAGCCGACTACACCTCCCCCGCAAATCATTGAGCATCCCCCCGATGGCTCCCGAGCACAGAGTTTGCTTGGCGGAGAGATGCAGATCAAAGCACCTTGGTTAAAAGATGACGATGTCTGACCTGGCTTTTGAAACAGGAAAACTACGGGATTTTTTCAGGTACTTCAACCCTGATAACCCGAAGCATCTGGCAGCAGCGGACATGCTCCAAGAGCACGTCACCAAGGCTGATCCATCTCTGATGACGGAGCAAGCCGAATGGGTTAGTCTCTTCCGAGCCCCCATCAATCCGCCTCCCAGTCCAGATGTAGAAAACACCTGGTCAGGGATCTGCACCGCTGCCGCACAAGCTGGCGCAAAATTCCCTGAGCTGCTGGCGGCGCAGTGGGCACTCGAATCGTCGTTCGGCCGTGCCCCGTCAGGTCGGTTTAACTACTGGGGCGTCAAGTCAACTGGTCGGGCCAAAGGCACGATCAAGACCACGCAGGAATTCATCGACGGTAAGTGGGTCACCATCGAGGCCAACTTCCGAAACTTCGCCTCGATCCAAGAAGGCGTCGATTACATCGTTGATCGCTGGTACAAGGACTGGGAGCAGTACAAAGGGGTCAACCGCGCCGCCACCAGAGAGGAGGCCGCCCAGCTCCTTGTCAAAGAGCGGTACGCAACGGATCCCGAGTACAGCTCGAAAATCATCCGGCTGATGGATCAGTACGCGCCAAAGACTGGCGCCAAGCCTCCTCAGCCGAAGCTCCTGAGCCTTCCGGTTCCTTTCTTCTCCCAGCTCGACTCCAACACGGACCAGGGCTTGCGGATGTGTTTCTCGAGCACCTGCGCGATGGCGGTGGACTTCCTCCGCCCGGGCAAGCTGCAATCCGCCCAGAAAGACGACTTCTATCTGCGCCGCGTTCAGCAGTTCGGCGACACCACCGATTACCAGGCCCAGCTCAAGGCCATGGAATCCTTTGGCGTCAATGGCTCCTACCGCCAAAACCTGGACATCTCAGACCTGAAGGCCCAGCTGGAAAAGGGAATTCCCGTTCCGATTGGCGTCCTGCACAAAGGCCCCAGCTCGGCCCCCACTGGTACGGGGCACTGGCTCCTGGTGGTGGGTCTCACGGACAGCCACTTCATCGTGAACGATCCGTACGGGGAGATGAACGTGGTTGCCGGTGGCTACCTGAAAAACACCAACGGCGATCACCTCAAGTACTCGATCAAAAACCTGCGCCCCCGCTGGACCGTTGAAGGTCCTGGGACTGGGTGGGGCATTCTCCTCAACAAGTAATGGCAGTTAAGGCACGCAAGGGACTAAGTGGAACCATCCACATTGCGGGTAAACCCAAGCGCACTCGCATTGGTGACGGCTGGCGCGTCCGCAGCCGCGTATTTTCTGGCCGCACCAAACGCTCCAGCGCTCGCAAGAAGTACAGGGGTCAAGGCAAGGGCTAACCGACCAACCTGAACAACCCATCGGCATAGAACGCCAGCACCGTCCAACCGACGATGGTTGAGATGATGCCGGCGTTTCTGTTGTGCCTGCGGATAGCCGCGTCGATCATCTCCTGGACTTCCTCCCGAGTGATCTCCACGTCCTCACTCCTGGAAGCGCTTCCAGCCAGTAGCCAAGGCGTAGATCTCCGGATTGGCATCCAAAGGCGCCATTTCAGAGAAGCCACGCTTCCAGCCGTGATCGCGCATCACCTCTTCGACTTGGTCTTTGATCTCATTCAAATCTTCCAAGGTACCGGTGAAGCGAAACCGCACGTACCTAACTTTTTCACCCATGACGGAGGGCTGCGTCGCAATTCAATTCTTTGTGCAACTCGATTGCTGTATCTAGGCTCTGACGAGCTTTAATCAAGTCTTCCAGTTGCTTATCAGCCTGACCCCGATATTTATGGGGGTAACGCTGAATATACTTTATCGAATTGATCAGGACGTAAGTCAAAAGCCCCTCTTTGCCGTACATGGTCTCTCCCACGTCATAAGGAGAGACCTTGCCAGCGTTGTAATGCCCTGGATTGGCGACAGCAGCCTCAGAGAGCGCCTCGGAAACCGGGGTAAACATTTGCCGATACATTTGATGCAGCCGAATGTACCAAGCGTGGATTGGGAGCTGACAATCCGCACCGATGAGAAAGGCGCCGGGGAACTAATCGCGCACATCATCGAATCTGAGCTGCCGTTCGACGATGTTCTGATCAAGAGCCCCGCAGCTCCCAACGGTGTGGTGATGGTCCCCTACACCGAGCGCCTACGGGACGCACTAGCGCTCCAGTCCTTCGACGCTGCCTCCTGAGGTGCAAATCGGTCGCTAGCCACAGCAGCTATCTCGGAGAAAGTCTGGCCGACTTGAGACAGCCAGCAGCACAGGGCGAAAACGGAGCGACGCATCGGTCGAACTGATTGACCCCCTCAATGTATGGGGCCTTTTCGACCTGCAAGCAGCTGTCACCACCACTGGTGGCGGATTGATCACACGGGTAGTCGCGTTAGATCCTGCGGAAAAACCAGGGTGTTAAAAGGCTGGAAATTATCCCGGATGCGTCAACCCAGTCCTGAAGCGGGTTTTCGAGAATCGTGAGACTGTGAAAACTGCGGATAAACCAGGCATTCCGAGCCGGTAGTCGCGTTAGATTCTCAGGGCAATACATAAAGGAGGCTGATCAACTCTATAAGCAGAGCTGATCAGCTAGTGGTCGATTCGGCGCCTGTCACCTATCGAGGTGATACCCGTGTCCCCGGTACATGAGGTCAGCGGAGACGTGCTCCTGGTGCGGTGCCTCGGTGTAGGGCACTCCTCGGTACGCCTTCAGGGAAACCATCTGGGCGGCGTTAAGGGCCTGTTCGCGCACGATGTTGTCCTTGATCAAGGACAGGTGGTTGAGGACGTTCATGGGTCGCTCCGTCAGCGGTCCAGCCCCCGTTGCCTGGCCAGACACCAACTGCAGTGCAGGTGCTCCTGCACCCAACGTGTCCCAATCTTAGAAACGGTGTAGCGGTTGTTACAAAGCGAACAATTCCCCGCCCGAGCTAGATTGCCTCAACCTTGTTACTGCAAGGGTTTTGGGCCGTTAGCTCAGTTGGATAGAGCAAGTACCTTCTAAGTACTCGGTCGCTGGTTCGAGTCCAGCACGGCCCGCTTCACCACCCCCGCACATCCAATCCAGATCTGCGTTTCCGTGTAAAGCGCAAGTAGAGACTGGATGAGATCCCTTCCCGCGCAACGAGTGTATTCTGCCTTCTAAGCCGCAGAAAAGCCGCTTGGGCACTGACTTGAGACACGAATACAAAACAGGACACCAGTCCTGGACTGGGATCCCTTGCACCGCAGGCAGTCTCATCCTAGTTTGGACGGACCTCCCGGAGTAAAGATATGGGTAGATATCAAAGCCAACCCGCTTGGCAGGAGCGCAACGCCGTCCTCGCTGAGATGGGCTGTAAGTACCGCATACGACTGACCTCTCAATCACCGATCTTCTACATCCGCTCCACGGAACTTTTTCAGGACGGCATGAAGGTCAAGTCCACGGGTATAGATTCCCGCGAGTCTGACGGCTTGAACCGGGTCTTCACCCTCTGCCTCCAGCTTCAGGAGGACCCAGGTGCGCTCGCCAAGACACCACCGGTAGCGGAGGAGCTGACCGGGTGGACGGCCCTGACCATGCGTCTGAAGGAGCACCTAACCCGTAAAGGCACGACGATCCACACGGATTACGCCCGGCACATCAGGGAGCTCCGTGCCCTACCCGGTTCGGTGAACGTGCTCACTATTAAGAGGTGGGTTTTGGCGGCACCGCATGACAGCCGCGAGCGCCTCCGCCGCGTCACCACCACCCGTCGCCTGTTCGAGATCGGGCTCGATATCGACCGTGACTGGCTAGCCCGCACCAGAGCTGAGAGCACCTTCAGCGCGCAGAAGATCCTCGACCCCCGGGACCTCCCCCGAGATGAGCAGGTCATTCAGTTCGTCGACAGCTTGAGCGACGGTCCCTGGAAAACCGCCATGGGCCTGATCGCCACCTACGGCCTACGCAACCACGAAGTCTTCCGCCTGGAATCCCGACCCGACGCCAGGGGCTGGATCGAGATCTCCTCCAACTCCAAGACCGGCTACCGCCCGGTCATGCCGGCTCACCAGGAATGGGTAGAGCGGTGGGACCTGATCAACGGCCCCTTACCCGAATTCATTTCGGAATCGACCCACCGAGAGCTGGGGGCCAAGGTCTCCACCTTTTTCACCCGGTGGAAGCATCTGGCGGGTTGGCATGAACCGTCGAGCTACGACCTCCGCCACGCTTACGCCGCTCGCCTCCACACCCACGAGCGCTACAGCCATGTCCGGACCGAGGACGCCGCTCAGCTCATGGGCCACGGGGTGGACGTGCACCGCAAGACCTACCTGAAATGGTGCAAGAAGGAGGACCTAAAGCGCTCGATCCAAAGCCGCCTTACTCAGACGTAAGGCCAGGAAATTTCAACATCGCTCTTCCACGCCTCGTCATCCAGGGGGTTGCGCCCGACGTATTCGCGGAACAAGCGCTTGAGCTGCTCCGTGCTCAGCCCGACCCGGGGGGCCATGACTGCGACATTGCTCTGCCCCCGGTACAGGATCTGCAGAGCCTCCTCCAGTTCCATCTGGGGCATCAGGACTCGCAACTCCTAATTTGACTGAAATTAGAAGTTGATTTGGAGTTGTCCCAGTGCCGGATGACACCAGCGACGATGAAGCAGTTGGTCAGTAGGTAAGACGCAAAAATCACCGTTCTGATCAAAGCAACACGATCCGATTCCCGAGAGCAGTCCGACGCCTTCTCGCCGAGCGCCTTGGCCCATAAATGCCACATGGCTCATTAAAACGGTGGCTTGACGTACTTGATTGCTATTTCCGCTTGCTGCCGGATGTATTTAGCCGCCTCTAGGAACACATTGGTCTCCAGGCTGTCAGCCACAGCATTCAGCATGGCGCCGGCAGCCTCGTTGAATTCGTAGAAGCAATCGTCGACAGTCGAGTCGAACGCCGCTTCCATCTCTTGCCACAGCGGGGGCGGTGGAACCACCCGCTTCTGCTCTAGCCAATCCGCTGACAAACCAAGGTCGTCCTCGCGGAATGCCTGGGCAATTTCGCTGATCGCCCCATCAGCCGCCAGATCCCACCAATCCGTAGCCGGATCAGCAAACGATGCCGTCTGCATGGCTGCGATAACACGAGCTCGCAGAGATTGCTGATCCATCTCAGACATCCGCAGTGACGACGACTGGGGCAGGAGACTCATAGTCATCGATGTCCTCCAGCAGCTTGATGTCATACTCATGGGCCACTTTCTGCATGAGCTCTTTGGGCCGCATTTCATTGAAGGCGAGCTGACACGCACCGGCGGCAATGTTGTGCTCCGAGAAACCCTGTAGAGCCAGAATCTTCTCGAAGGCAGCAAACCAAGCATGAACGCTACAGTCGCTCATGTCCGATTCAAATCGGACGGTGTGAGGAGACAAGGAGTCGAGCTCGTAACCGCCCGACTCCTCTATCTCTACCTTCAGACGGGTGTAGTACTCGTTCATCAGCCTTTAGCGAGCGGCAGGAGACACTTGTCCGAATCGCAGCCAGCAGGGCCAGCCTCGACAAGTTCAGCGGTGTCGTATTGCTGAAGGGCAGCGAAGAAGTCTTCTGTCTTGCGGCGTTGGATCACCTGCGCCTGAAGCTCATCGAAGCGCTCTTCAGTAATCGGCTCAAAGGGCAGACGAGGGAACGTCTCATTTGCATCGAAACGAGCCAGCAATGCTGCAGAGATGTAGCCGTCGCCGTTCTCCATGGACTGGTAGATGGCATTGGCCAGGGGCTCGATCTCGTTCTCGCGGTACTCGATGGTCGCCGAAGTGTTGTGCGCGGTGTAGTACTTCTGCACTTGCATGTAGAAGTCATATTGCGCCAGGGCTGAAAACTGGCTGATGTCGACCTGGTCAGCACCTTCGACGCCTGCCCAGCTCACAGCCGTGGGAATTTCCACGAGCCACTCGGTGCAGCGCGGATCGAACGGATCGTCCAGCAGCCGACCCTCTTCATCCTTGTCAGATTGGGAGGGAACAACGGTGTAGCCGTAGTCCAGGCAAGCCAGAGCCACAGGATCGTCCTTGCGGAAGGTGATCCGGCGGATAAAGCGAGTTGCCTTGGGCGGATGCCAACCCGAAGACGCTCCGGTTAAGAGGCTCTTGGTACCGGCGGGCTGAACGGTGGTGCAGCGGTTAGGAACACGGAGCCCGAGTCTTTCGCAGTACTCGCGGACGGTGCTGTCCACGATGTTCCGCCAGCGCATCAGGTATGCCTGTTCCGTTGCGCGGAATGCTTTGCCCTCGTCTGTATTAGGACGACCGGCTTCCCACCACTTGAGCCAGGAGCTGCCAAAAGCGTGGACGAAGAAGTCGAAGAGTCCGGTAAAGGACACTCCCACGATGGGGTCCAGCTCACGACTCTTCCGGTACCGCTCGACAACGAAGCGGTGGTTGAGGAGAGCGGCCACTGCCAGAGCACCGGCGCGGAAGGCTTCACTCTGGGCATGGGTATCAGTCGGATCGAGGCGGTTGAGGTGGACTTCCGACAGATTGCAGTGGAAATCAGAGCCCAGGATCTCCCCACAAGGATTTAACCCATAGCGGCCCATCCGGTGCTGCATCTCCTCATAAGAGCAGTCAGGTTGCTGCATCCAGAGGTACGAAGCAGCCGCATCAATACCGTCGTCGCAGTAGAGATCGACGAACATCTTGCGCTGATCCTTGGTCTTAAGGATGTCAGCGTTCGAGCGAGCAATCGCCTCCGGAGCGAACTGGATCGCGCCCTCACCGGAATAGAACTGCTTGGTCACGGCTTCCAGCACCGTCTCGCGACTGGGCTTGGAGTGGAACACCCGGGTGTGGTTCGCCATCCGCAAGGCATCGCGCTCGGGATCGATGCGCCAGTTGCCCTCGCTGTCCTGCTGCCAAAGATTGTCCTTCGCGACAGCCGCAGAAAAGTCATCGGAGCCGAACTGGCGCATACCGGCAGAGCGGCGGATGTTGCCGGCCACCACGACCGAGGCAGCCTCGTCGATCAGGAGGCAGCACTCAACTGAGGTCAACTTGCGACCTTGCGCCTTGTTCAGGATGGCGACCATCCGGCCGTACAGATCCTTCAACTTGATGGGGTTGGAGGTCCCACCAAAACCCTTGAGCTTCTCGCCAGACGGCCGGACATTGGAGAGATCAACAGTGACCTCAATCGCCTTGGCAGGATCAAAGCTGTCATCACTGGAGCACTCCAGCAGCGCCTGGTAGCTCTCCACCCAACCCTGGCGGCTATCGCCAACTTGGATGTTCAGGGCATTGCCCTTGCTGGTGACCTTTGTGAATTCCTTGCGCTCGCCCTCAGGGACAGAGCCAGGTTCCTTGACCTCGACGATGCGGAAACAGTTGCGGATCTCAGGAAGCTTGCGGATGCAGCGCTCCTCGATGATCGCCCCAGTGCCGGAGCCCATCATCGCCAGATCCATCATCAACCCGAACGCCTCCCAGTCGACGAGGTTGGTCGAGGTGCAGTTGTAGGCGCCGGAGAAGTTAGAAGGATCGTCGATCCAATCGGTGCCACCGACCCACAGCCAACGACCGGAGGGAAGCACCTTTTGATCCAGTTGCATCCGACGAATCAGCTCCGTCTCAGATTCCGTGAGCTGACCCAACTCAGCGATGCCACGCACAGTCCGCTCCACAACGGCCTGCCAGCTCTCCCGACCATCAGCGGTCTTTCGGCTGTAGGTCCTGTAGAACACCGGGTTCGCGGCAGGCGCCAAAGGAGAGAAATCAGACTTCATCGTTGCGGAATTAGAAAAGAGACAACAAAAAACAAGCCAGCGACTGGCCAAAAAGGCAGGGAGCTCCAGATTGAGCAGATACCCCAAGCGAACAGCGCTGCGAGACCAGCCCGAATACCGAAGACAAGAAAGACAAGCGCTGCAAATACACAGCAGACCGAATGCAGGTCCTTGAGTTCTTGCTTGGTGGCGAGCACGTCCCTAAAGACGGACTGGGTCATTCGCCGACACCCACCCCATCGAAGAGCTCAACGGCTTCCATCAGAGCCTTGGCGATATCAGAGCCAGAGTCATCGACTCCGGTCTTGCTCAGCTCCCTGATCTCGTCGTTGGTCTCCCAGATCAAGTCATCAACAACGCGGCGCAGAACGTCGAGGGGAAGCGTGACGCGGACCTCTTCCTTGAAGTGCCTGTCGACAAACATCCACAGGTCCGAGTACCGATCCAGATTGCGCGCAAAGGCGTCATGCCAAAGCGTCTCGTTGCCTTGATCCTGGATGAGAGCCATGTCCGGAGACCGGGTTTTCGCAGCATAGCCTCATCTGGATGGGGACGCTAGGCATTCCCGTTAGGATGACAAGACAAGCTTCAGCGCTGTGATCGAGCAGCTCTTCGACCACCTCGGCACCGTCTATTACCGGGTCACATTCCCCGATGGTGAACGCGCTTACTGCGGTGCCTGCTGGATGGCCGACCTGTTCTTGCAGCGTTGGAACGAAGAGAAGTACGCCGTGAACTATCGCGGCGCCAACCTCAAGGCTGACTAGCCCGAAGCTGCTCTTCGATTTTCATAATCTGAAGCGTAATTAAAGATTTAGCCCCTTGGCTTAAATTAGGCCGCTGTAAAAGTCTGATGAGAAACAGCAATTCACCGTGCGGATCCGGTGAAGAGAAGGTAGATGGATTGTCCATTAGCTTCGACGAAGAGAGCGGGCTCGTGACCCTTGACTGGGATGAAGACTCTCCTTACGCAGATCTCTGTCGAGCAATTGAGCAGGACAACAGCCTATTCACACGACTGCTAGAAAGCTACCTAGACAATCAGGAACAAGATGGCTGAACAGAGTTGGGTACTACCCGTCGATGAAGACGGAGTCATTACCTTTCCAGAAGACTTGATTGAGAAGATGGGCTGGTCGGAAGGGACCGTCCTGCAGTGGGATGTCAGGGAGGACGGCAGCATCAGCCTCACCGCTGCTAGCGACGAGGGTCCTCAGGGTACTGCTGAGCCAAATACGCCTTCGCAGCAGTCAGAGTCCTGAAATAGTGGCGGCTGTCATCGATGACGCAAAACCAGGCGGCATCGTCCCCCACAGGGAAGCCGACCTCGTAAATCCTTACACCACGGAAGTCATAAAACATCCTTCCCATCCTTGGCGAGAGATACGCCTGTATCCCCAAAATATCGCCCCTTGTAAGGCTTTTTAGCGTCGTCCTTGTACTCGAAGAAGGTCAACTGAGCGATACGAAGACCTGGATAGAGAGGGATATAGCCAAATTTCAATATATTCTTAATCTCCAAAGTAATCCGCCCCTCAAACCCGCAGTCGATCAACCCGGCCAGCGAGTGGTTCAGTCCTTCCCGCGCTCTGCTGCTAACGAGATGCAGATGAGCCTCCACGTTGTGGGGGATCGCCAGGTATTCGACGGTCTCTCCCAGCATGAAGTCACCTGGCCCAATGAAGTAGGGCTTTTCTGGTGAGTAGTCAGCCAGCGACACGGGCCGAAAACCTTCCTCCGTTTCGAGCACAGCATTGGTGCCGAGGTGCACGTCATAGCTGCAGGGCTGAACACACTCCTGGATGAAGGGCCGGACCATGCCAGCAGCCCCAAGTTCAGCAATACGACGGTCAATCAAAGCGGCGGTAGCGATGGATTTTCTTGCCCCGGTATTGCCTCCGGAGCTGTCGTTTGGAGTGATACCAATCGAGGAAGTAGTGCGCGTCCTCAATCAGCCGGTGCAGCAAGCCGAGCGGGAGCTGCTCCACAACGGCGTCCAGCCTTTGCTTGAGCTCCTCACGACTCACAGAGACATCCCTGTCGGGACAAGGATAGCTCTACTTAGCCGACCAATCGTCTCCATATCCGGGCTCCGCCACGATGGGGACGTTGGTGATGCACACCTCATAAGCCGCTGCCTCCATGCAGTGCTTAAGGGTTTCCATCGCCTCCTCAACGCGATCATCAGGTACTTCGAGGACCGTCTCGTCGTGCACACAAGCGACGAGTTTGATCTCGGGATTGGGCTCTAAATAGGTCTCCCAGAGCATGGCTAGCGCAGCCTTCATGCAATCACCACCGGTGCCCTGCACCTGGGTGTTGAGCCTGACGGTGAAGCGGTCTGTCTCACCAGGAACGAGCAACCGGCGCCGGCCCATCAGCGTTTTGACGTTCAACTCCGCCCGGTTGCCCTGAGTCTTCTGCCAGCCAATGAGCTGGGGATATGCCTTCCGCCACTGTGAAAGCTTCTCCTCCGCCTCCCTCAACGGCATATCAACGCCGTACTGGGCGACGGCTTGCTTCTGAATTGTTTTGGCACCCGCGCCATAGAGGGCACCGAAGTTAATGATCTTCGCTGAGGTTCTGGCAGCCTTGTCAATGTCTTCCTCAGGCTTGTTCAGCATGAGAGACGCCGTGCGGAGGTGAAGGTCGGCGTCCTCGCGATACGCCTGAGCCATGCGCTCCTCACCGCTGCACTCTGCAGCAATCCGCAGCTCTAGTTGGGAGTAGTCAGCGATCACCAGCTTGTGACCAGGCGCGGCGCGGAAACCCTGCCGATGCTCCTTGCTGCGGTTTACCTGCTGAAGGTTGGGACCTGAGCACGATGCGCGCCCGGTGTCTGTACCCAGTTGTCGGTAGGAAGCACGAATACGGTGGTCGGGATAGTCCATGGCATGCCCGATCAGCTTCTCGATCTGAGAGCACTCAGTCGCCGCGTGCTTGTAGCGGAGGTACTGGCGAACAATCGGGTAATCCGGAGCCAGGAATGCCAGGACGTTCTGATCAAGGCTTCCCGTTACTGGGACCCCTCCCGCTTTCAGGACTGGGGCGAGCTGGGAAGGGGATCGGAGGTTGAACCCCTTGATCTTGTTCTTCCCCCTGCCGTGAGAGGCGGGGTGGATCATCACCTCCCCTGTTTCTGGGTTTTTGTACTGGTCGAGGACGCCGAGCTCCTCGAAGTGCGCCACGACCTCCTTCTCAACCTCATCGCACGCAGTCCGCCTATCTACCAAAAGTTGCTCATAGTGCTCAACATCAAGCAGAAAACCGTTGTAGGTCATGCTCGCAAAAGCGGGAAGGCACCGGCACTCCAGCTTGAAGATGTGGTGCAGCTCCTCCTGTTTCAGTTTCCAGCGGAGCTTTTCATACAACGGAAACAGCAGGGCAACATCGCGGGCTGCGTATTCGAGCTGTTCCTGAGTGAAAGGCCCCTCATGCCCGATAAAGCTCTTTTGCAACTCTTTCTTGTCCTCCAGACGAAGGGCCAAGTAGCGCTGCACCAGAGAGCCGAGGTCATTTTTGTGCCTCAAACCGAGGTTGATCAACCTTGCGCCCAACATCGTGTCGAGCAGGGGTCCCCTCAAGGGAAGTCCATTGGCTTCTAGGAAACCCCAGTCAAAAGCAAGGTTCTGACCAAGCTTGGAGATGGACTTCTTGCTGAGAACCGGTGCTAGATAACGAATCTCGTCACCCAGTGTCCGGCAGTCAAAGACATAGACGATGTCAGGCAGCCCGATCTGAAGCAGCAGCAACTTGTCGACAATCGGATTTAGCCCGGTTGTCTCCACATCCACAGCCAACAGACGAGCGGCAGCCAGCTCCCGAAACACAGCCCTCACCCCGGAGCCAGTGGTCACAAGCTTGAAAGTTGGTTGCGAGCTCATGGAGGGTGGAGGGGCTGATGAGGAAGAAAGCGCCCGCCGGACGCGCCTCGTCCAGCAGAGCCAAGGTGACTGCACCGGTCTCGTCACCCCAAAGGCCAACGATCAAGCCCTCGCTGCCTGTTTCAGCGAAAAAGCTCCCGGGTTCTGAAGTAATAGGCATCCCACTAACCAAGCCACAGCAATGTATCCGGTCCGTTCTGGGATGGCAACCCGTCGTGTCTTAACCAGTACTGGCCCATAGGGGGCGCCGCCAGAAGGAATACAAGCGTACTAGCGCTGCTGTGGATTGGCCGGAGCATGCACTATTTGCATAAAGCGTCAGATCAGCTCCTCCCAGCTCGGTGGCTCTTCGGTGGGATCGAACTCGGCCATGAGCTCCTCCCAGGTCGGAGGTTCACCTTCTGCCTCGGATTCGGGGTCTAGGTGCCCCTCAAAAGTGGGCTCCCCTACTCTCTCCACCAAACTGTCGCATTCGGCAGAAGCATTGCCCTGACTGGGTTCTTCGAATGCGACAGCATCAGGGTGTCGCATTGGTGATGGGTGCACCTCTTCAACCTCATCCGTAGAAAGATGAGACTCGGTAGCGGGATGAACACTTTCGAATGCGACAGGTGAGGTTGTCGCATTGGTTGTCGCATTCGCAGAAGCCAGTGCTGAAGCGGGATCTGTCGAATGCGACACACTTTCATTGATATCTCCCCGCGAGGCCCCCGTTAATCCCGTATTCAGCGCTGTGATTGCCGCGTAGACCTTCTCAGGCTTCCCATCGCTGCGGTGCTGGTGCTCGGCATCAAAGGACTGGATGAGCCCACGCTTCCGGAGCCTCTCCAGGCTCTTGGCAACAGCGCGGTCACCAGTTCCCCGCATCAGCAGCGCCTCCAGCTCCTTGCGGGTCCTCAGCACACCCTGAGCGGTGTCTTCCCGGAGCTGATCGAGCACCTTGTCGATCACCGGCACAGAGCCGCCCTGGCGGACCCTGCGGACCGGGGTGTAGTCCTCCAGGTCCATCGTGAAGTCCTCGTTCAGGGAGGTCACGAGCTTGTCCCCCTCGCGCCCGTTCCGGCTCTTGCCGATGGTGATCACCCGCTTGCGGAAGGACTCTGAGCCGTACTCCTCGCTCTGGACCTCGCTGTCGTCGAGCTTGCGGATCGACCACGTCTCCGAAACGGCGTCACGGATGGAGCTATGCCCCCGGAACCCACCCTGCTTGTTGTTGTGGTGAATGATCAGGAAGCAGGTCGCCGGCCAGAGCAGCCCGTTGTTGTTCTCCAGCCAGTACAGCCCTGCCGATGAGATCTGCTTGTTGCCATCGATGGTCGGCTGACTCGCACTGAGGGAGTCGATCACCACCAGCGAGGGTTGGTAGCGGTTCAGCTCATCAACCAACCGCTTCCGGTAGCTGAGGCGGAATCCGTTCCACACCCGAAGCCAGGAGTCCTTGTGGATGCCCTGGTCCTCGAACTGCTCCTCCAGGATCTCTGGGCTCTGATCGGCGTTGCACCAGAGCACCGTTCCCGCTGAAACCGGGACCATCTCGCCCCGGATCTTGAAGGGCAGCCCCCGGCCCACATGTTTGGCGATCACCTGGCAGGCCAACGACTTGCCGCATCCACCGTCGCCGTGGAACAGCACCGTGTTGGGCCGCTTCAGCAGGTCAGGGATCAAATAGTCCGACCCTTTGATCAGCTTCCGCCGATCGTCAGGTCCAACGGGCGTTCCACTGGTCTTGAAGTCGACGTCCTCCTGCAGGGCCAGCAGGATCTCGTCCGGGCTCATCCGCACGCCGTAGTCATGGGCGAGCTGCATCAGCTCCAGCCGCTGCTCCGCCGGGTTGCGGAACAGATCGATGATGTTGTTCGCCGCCACCAAGAACGACGGTCCACCGATGGGGTCGTACTTCTTGACCTCCTGGACCTTCTGCACCTCCCGGAAGTCTTCGGGGTACTTGACCCCAACAGCCTCAGCGATCTCGACCAGATAGCTCTCCAAGGTCGCGCCAGCCGGATCACCGGCGTGAATGTCGCGAGTCCTCAGGCAGTGCAGCAACTGCAGCGCATCACCACCCGTCTCTTCCTTATGGCAGTACCAGTTGAGGTTCGGCCAGAGCGCAAAGCTGGTGCCGCTGTTGCTGTCGTGAAAAGGGCAGCCACCCACCAGCACGTCGCTATTTCCGCCCTCAGGCTTCAGCGGCTGGAAGCCTTCCTCCCACACCTCTGAGTAATAGAGAGCTTCGAAGGCGCTCTCATGTGCGATCAGCTTCTCCAGCAGACCGCCTTCCATAAAGAAGTGGCGGCGCATCTGCCGGTTGGTGAACTCGGTCGAGGCGTCACTCTTCTCCAGGTATGACGCGGGAAGGAAGCTGTGAACCTCCTTGGGCTTGGCCTCCTTCATCAGGAAGTTGACCAGCCACCCAGGAGCCGGTGCCACCTTCCCGTCGTTGTATGAAATCCATTCGTAGGGCTGCTTGGTATCCGGGTGCTCGGAGCCGGGAATCACGGAGTAGCAGCCGTTGTATCGAATGCACACCTCCTCATCCGTGCCCTTTAACTCCTCCACCATCTGGGCCTTGGTGAAGGCTGAAAGCAGTGGCCGCAGGCTGTCTGGGACCTTGTAAACCAGTTGCCGTCGCCCAGGCCGCCCTCGCCAGGACATGGTCCCTGGGGTTTCGACTTCAGGCCAGTGCTGACCGAGCAGCTCCTTAAACGCTTCCTCAGCCAAGGGGCCGTCAATATCCACTGCGACCAAGCCGTTGCTTGCATCACCTGTCACAACACCGATCCCAGTACGGTGCGACAGGGCATCCCACTTGCTCAACGCCTCCTCCGGCGTCAGCGGATCCTTGGAGGTGCCGGCGCCAAACGCCGCCTTTCCTCTGACGAGAACCCACTTCCAGTCGGCAGGGAGCATCTCCCGCCGAAGCTGCTCAATGGCCGCCAGATTCGGACCGAACATAAGACCTGTATCCACACCAGGTCATCGTACGGAGCCTGTCCAGTCCAGGATCGTGTCTCAAATTCGCCGCGTGACTGGCCAAACCGACCGTTTTTGTCTAGCGTCGTGACCAGGACAGGCTTGCGTTATCTCCATGATCACCATGACCGCCCCCAGCACGTCAGCAAGACCGGACAGGATGGAGCTGGAAGAGGCTATGGATCAGGGGGCCATCAGCTTCTCCCGCTGGTTCTGCAGGGTGATGGACAGCAACGGCTGGTCCCACCCCACCCTCGTCGGACTCTGTAAGTACGTCACCGGCGACAAGGCATTCCTGCACAGCAGTCAGATCGCAGGACTCCGCGCCGCCCGCCTCAAAAGCCCAGGCCCCAGAAGCTTCGTAGCCCTGGAATACCTATGGCAAGCCATTGACGACTACCAGAACAGCCGAAGCACTGGAATCACATTCGGAAACCTGGCCCCGCTGGTCGAGCGCGCCGAGATCATGCGCGACCCCGACGGCCGCCCCGCGTCTCTCGGCTACATGGTCGAGGTATTCACCGGGTTGCAACCGGTACCCATCGATCTAAGCGTTGTCGAGTTCAACGAGAACCAAGCCCGAATCATCAGCGACAACGCCGGCCGAATCATCCGCCGCATGATGGTTCAGGAGAGCTGGGACCTCGTTGACGACATCCACCGAGTTACCAGCAAGTTCTCCCGTGATCCAGCTGAGCAGGAAGAACTCCGCTTGATCATCAAAGGCGAAGGCGGCTGGGAGCCCAATGTGCTGAACGACCGCCTGAATCTGCTCAGCAAGCTGCTCGGCCGCGTCTTCCAATGGCAGCGCACCGTGCCCGAACTGACAGACGAGCTCCTGAAGAAATACTGAACCATCCAAATGGGGTTGCCACACCGCTCTGTCCCCCTTAGGATGGCGGCATTCGCACCCGCCCCATGCCCTCCAGGCAGTACGGCGAGGCGAAGCGACGAAGGACCATCTGGCTTACAGAGCACGCCTTCTCGTTCCTGTCTGGACTAGCAGAACGCAATGGCCTCTCCCCTTCGGAAGGGCTAGAGCGGCTGCTCCGCCAGCTGGAAGCTCTCACCAACGTCATCGCCCCAACAAACCATGACCGTCACCACCCGCCCCCGCACCACCACCGCAGCCAAGACGAACACCACCAGCTTCCTGCCGACTGCTCTCCGTACCCGCCTGGAGAAGGAGAAGCAAGCCGCACTTGAGCGCGCAGCCGCCTCCGGCAACTACCTGCCCACCCCTAAAGACGGTGAGAAGGTCGAATTCCGGGTCATGTCTCCCTGCCGCTGGGGCTGGGAATGCTGGTACACCGAAACTGTCGATGGCCAGGAGAAGCGTGCCGTCATGCGTTGGGATGCCGAGGCGCTCAACGAAGCCGGCTTTGACGAGCCTCCCGCCGAAGAGATCCCCGAAACCGCCCAGGTACGCAAGGACGGCACCCCGATCCTCAAGACCTTCGTGGCCATGGTGGTCTACAACTACTCGGAGAACCGCTTCCAGATCTGGAACTTCACCCAGGTCTCGATCCGTGAGCAGTTCGAGAAGTTCTGCGAGAACCCCCGCTACGGCGATCCTCGCGGTTACGACATCGAGTGGTCCCGCAAGGGCACCGGTCTCAACGACACGGTGCATACCCTGATCGCTCTGCCTCCCGAAGAAACCGCCCAGGAAGTCCTGGACGCCTACGACGACTTCACCTGCGACCTCCGTGCTTATTGCATGAGCGCTCCCAGCGAGGAAGTCTTCGGCAAGGCTGCCAACTGACATCCAAAGCTAGATGAGGGGGCTTCGGCCCCCTTCTCTATTCGGGAACAGCGAATGCGACTCACAGCCATCCCCAAGTACGAAGCCATTCGCACCGTGGTGGATGGTCATCGGGTGTACGCCACGCCCCTCGGCTACAAACCGAGCGTCACCACCGTCCTTAAAGACGACAGCAAGTTCGCCGGCTGGCGTCAGTGGAAGGGTGAGGTGAAAGCAAACGAGATCCTCAACCGTGCCTCTGCACGCGGAACTTGGACTCACGACTCCGCCGAGAAGTTTCTCATCACTGGCGAAGATCCAGAGTTCCACTTCAGCTACCAGCCGTTCTACAACTCCCTCCGCCCCTTCCTGGAAGGGATCGACCGTGCCCTACTACTCGAAGGCGCGATCTGGAACAGCGACAACTATGCCGGTGCCTGTGACTGCATTGGCTATATGCCTGACGACGGCGACCAGCCAACGCTGATCGACTTCAAGACGGCAAACAAGCCCGTCACAGGCAGCAAGCTGTACGGCTACGAAATGCAAGTCGCTGCCTACATCAAGGCAGCCAATTTCACCTACAGGAAAGAGGGCCTTTGCATCAAGCGCGGGCTGATCGCCGTGGCGATGCCCAACCGCGTCTGCCAAGTGCACGAGCTAGGCCGAAACGACATCAACCAGCTCTACTGCCACTTCCTAGAGAAGCTGGAGGACTGGCATGACAAGCACAAACTGCCCTCGAATATCTCTATTCCAACCAATTCACATGTGGCATAGTTAGCAATGAGCCGACGCATCGCCGACTTCTTTCTGATCGACATGATCGAAGAACAGCACAAGTTCTCGGTCGAGCAGATGGCTTTTTTCTACGAGACCAGCGTTGACGAAGTTGTTAGCGCGCTGGCCCGGGCAAATGAACGCTATGCCGATAACCCTCTCTCAACTTGTTACTGCGACGCAGACAGCGACGTCAGCGGACATTCCGCACATCAAATACCTACGCGACCATCTGGGGATGTTCCAGGTCCTCCAGGGGAAGATCGGGCTGAAGGGTGCGAGGCAGTGGCTGCTGGGTGCGGCTCTCCTTGACCTCCACCGTCAAGCCGCCCCCGGCATCGAGAAACCCGACGCTTAAGCGCACTCGCTGCCCCTCAGCGTCGACGTAGTCGTAACTCCCCTGTTCCGTCTGCATCAGGAAACGTGCCCCCCAAAGACCGGTTTAGCCAGAACGCCCCACAACGGGCTCATTCCAGGAAAGACATGGACATCGTCGGCCACCTGTATCAGGTAGGACAACGAGTCTACCGCCGCCAAAACGGCTCGGCATTGGTCAACTTCGGTGCACCGAGGACGGGCACCATCGTCGGCCTGACCTGGAAGAAACAGAAAAACGGTTTCTATCCGAGTTACGCCGTGAAATTCGACAACAGCAGCGTTATTGACCAATCCGTGCTGCAGATGCGCCTCAACCTCCTGGACAAATGAGCACTCTCCCTGGCCTGAAGGTCTGCCCCGAGGACGGGGGTGTGGCTCTAGACCGCCCCGTCACCCTGGTGCACTGCACCGCCGAAGCCGAGCGCCTGATCGTCAAATGCGCCCGCGTCTCCAACCAATCCAACGAGGACAACTGGGAGACAGGCCCCAAGCTCCTCCGCTACTTGATCCAGCACAAGCACTGGAGCCCCTTCGAGCTCGCGTTTATGTGCGTCCGGATCGAAACCACCCTCGATGTGGCGGCGCAGATCTGCCGTCACCGTTCCTTCGCCTTCCAGCAGTTCTCTTGCCGGTACGCCAAAACCGCAAAGGCTGAGGCCCCTCACTTCCGCCGCCAGGACAAGAAGAACAGGCAAAACAGCTTTGACGACCTCACTGTCGAGGAGCAGGAGTGCGCCCAGGCCGTCGCCAACAAGTGCATCGACCTGGCCTACGACACCTACGAACAGCTCCTCGAAGCCGGCGTCGCCAAGGAGACAGCCCGCCGGATCCTTCCGGTCTGCACCCCCACCACGGTGTACATGGCCGGTTCGGTCCGCTCCTTCATCCACTACATCCAGGTCCGAGCCCAGCCCGACACGCAGGCTGAGCACCGCGAAGTCGCCGAGGAGATCAAAAAGATCTTCTGCGCCAAGTTCCCAATCCTGGCGGAGGCACTGGGATGGGACCTGTGACTCAAAAGCTTGACCCGCTCCAGAACCTGAGCGATCCCTACGTTCTGAGGGTCGACATCGCCCCCAGACCAGCGTGCCGGCCTCGCTTCCGCAGCAACGGGTGCGTGTACAACGACCCCAGCTACAAAGCCTGGCTGGATGAGTTCTCAGGCATCGTCCGCCGGATCTGGCTAGAAGAGCCCCTGACTCACGTCTCGCACATCTCCGTTGTCTTCAACGGGCAGACAAAGAGAGGTGACTTAGATAACTATTTGAAAGCCACTCTTGATGGCCTTGTCTATGCAGGCGTATTAAAGAATGACAACCTTTCGGTGATCGATTCAATCGAGACACACTTCATCAGAACAATGCTTTCTGATCCCTGGATCTGCATCACAATCCAGGTCTAGGTAACGTAGGTTCGTGGCAATCGAATAGCCGATGAAGGCGCAGTCCTATGACGAACTGCTCTACAACCTTCACGAACTACGACCCGCCGATGCAATAAGAAGCTTCCGCCGCTCGATCATCGAAGACTATCCGGGGCACGGAACGTGTGCCTACTGCGGACGCGCTTCCAAGAAATTCACCCTCGACCACATCATCCCCAAGTCCAAAGGGGGGCCGACCCGGCGCTGGAACCTCAGTCGCGCCTGCGTCGCCTGCAACGGCAATAAGTCCAACCACGATCTCCTGCCCTGGTACCGCCCCCAGCGCTTCTGGGCACACGACCGGGAACAGACCGTCTTCGATTGGATGAGCGAAAACGCCCGCCTCGACAGCATGCAAGCCCTGACCGATGGCCTAGCTGAAGGCCGCCTGGACAAGGACGCCCTGCGTGACCTCACTGAGCGAACTGCCCACGACCGCTTCTGGGACGACTTCTGCAGCAGGAACCCCGAAGCCCTGGAATGCCGCTTGTATGACGTCTAGCCTGACGGAATTCGGGGAGACGTTATCGGACGCCTCCAGAACCGGGCCGCCTTCTGGGCTATCTGCCCAACGCGCACCAGTGCCCGATACGGAAAGTAGAGCGGGAACTCAATCAATGTAGCTCGGTTGCCGAGAACCTGCTCCACAGCTAGGATGCGGGCAATCTATGTTCTATGTATGTATATTTATTTATCCAAAACAGTAGTTTGTGTATAGATAACATTTTTCTGTTTATTAAGTATTAGACAGTGAGTTTGATTAGTAATAACGACCCCTAAGACTCAAGTCAGGACAAGGAGTCTTGACTAGGTTACAGAGTATTAAGATTTCCTTGACATTCCAGAGAACTGCGGTATCACGCACGCGCAGTTCCTTTTACTGATCCGCATCCCCTGCCAGATAGTGTGCCGATCATGGCTCTGGCACACTGACTCTCGTCCTGGCTTGGACGGTGCCCCAATATGGGGTCACTGAAGAACCGGGGCGCAAGCCACGGCCTACAGGGAACCTCGAAAACCGAACCGAACCCGCGACGGCCGAACAGGCCCCGCACCCGCCGCCGATGGTAGGGAGCTCCCACCAGGGAGAACCTGAAAAGTAGGCGATGGCAGGTGTGGTGTGTCTGAACGTGAGCGGCGGGATCGATAGGTTGAGAGGTTAAAGAACCTTGAAAACAGAATAGTTAGCAACAGCAACCGGCAAAAGTGTTCTACTTCCCTGGTGTGAGTATTCTCTCGCGGTTGTTATTTCTAACTGTTCAATACTTACGCTTTGCGCCCGAGTCCTAGGCGCTGAATATAGGCCACGATTCTCTCCTGTAAGCATTCTCCTAGGCGTATTCTTTACGCTTAGGAGTTGCTTTTATGAGGGACTCTCTCACCCTCTTTTCTCTCTCTCTCAAGCTGTGCATTCAGCATCTCTCACCATGGCCAAAAAGCCTCTCGGTTTTGTCATTCAACGTGGCAATTCCCCTATCGACGGCAAGCCTTTTGTTGCCGTTATGACTCTCGAATCAGGCAATCGCAAGACCGGCAACATGTGCCAGGTCTGGATTCTCCGCGAGGATATTAACCCCGCCGAAGCTTTAGCTATCGGCGCAGACTATTCGATCTGCGGTAACTGCATCCACCGCAAGCAAGCTAACGGCAAGCGGTCTTGCTATGTCAATGTCGGCCAAGCACCGCTGTCAGTGTGGCGAACCTACAAAGCCGGCGGCTATGTCGACCTGACAGATCCTGCCGTTGCCGCAGATATTAACTACGGCATGCTGCTCAATGGTCGCAAGATTCGCTGGGGTGCGTATGGCGACCCCAGCATTCTTGACGAGCAAGTTGTGCGTGGCTTTAACAAGTTCGCTGCAGGTCACA
>Ga0222712_10000282_pt1 | contig 70719 bp, 69 predicted proteins | sample C33_657DmetaG_FD_165043 | JGI IMG/M metagenome (GOLD analysis project Ga0222712, IMG submission 165043) | Estuarine water microbial communities from San Francisco Bay, California, United States - C33_657D | ecosystem: Environmental > Aquatic > Marine > Unclassified | place: USA: California... | reverse complement strand
TCCGTCGCGAAGGCAAGCCTTCCGACAAGGAAATCCTGACCTCGCGCCTCTGCGACCGTCCCCTCCGCCCGCTCTTCCCCGAAGGCTTCCTCAACGAAGTCCAGGTGATCGGCCTCCTCCTCTCGGCTGACCAGATCAACGACTCCGACGTGCTCATGGTGAACGGCGCCTCCGCCGCTCTCCTCTGCTCCGACATCCCGTGGAACGGCCCGATCGCCGGCATCCGCCTCGGTCGCGTCGCCGGCCAGTTCGTCGTCAATCCGACCCACGAACAGCAGTATGAGTCCGACCTGGACCTCATCTACGTCGGCAACGAGAACGACATGATGATGATCGAAGGTTCGGCCGACCAGCTGCCCGAAGCCGACTTCATCGCCGCCCTCGAATACGCCCAGAAGGCCATCCAGCCGATCATCGCCGCCCAGCGCAAGCTCGCCGCGATGTACTCCAAGACCAAGCGCGTCTTCCCGCTCGTCGTCTGTGAGCCGAAGGCCCTCGCCATCTGCGAACGCGTGGCCGCCGAAGGCGACCAGCTCAAGAAGGCGATCTTCCTCGCTTCCAAGAAGGAACGCGGCGACGCCGTGAAGGCCGTGGTCGAGAAGGCCAAGGCCGCCTGCAAGGCCGAGCTCGGCGACGTCTTCGACTCCCGTCAGATCAAGATGGCCTTCGAGAAGCTCCAGGAGAAGGTCTACCGCAACGCCATCATCCAGAGCGGCGAACGCGCCGACGGCCGCAAGCCGCTGGATCTCCGCGCCATCTCCTGCGAAGTCGACGTGCTCCCGCGCGTCCATGGTTCCTCGCTCTTCCAGCGCGGCGAGACCCAGGGTCTCGTGCTCGCCACCCTCGGCACCTCCAAGGACGCCCAGGAAGTCGACGCCATCACCGGCGGCCCGAGCAAGCGCTCGTTCCTCCTGCACTACAACTTCCCGCCCTTCTCGGTGGGTGAGACCGGCCGTTTCGGCATGACCTCGCGCCGCGAGACCGGCCACGGTAACCTCGCCGAGCGCTCGCTGCTCTCCGTCCTCCCGTCCGAGCAGGACTTCCCTTACTCCATCCGTCTCGTCTCCGAGATCATGGAGTCCAACGGTTCCACCTCGATGGCGTCCGTCTGCGGCGGCACCCTCGCGCTGCTCGACGCCGGCGTGCCCATCAAGGCCCCGGTCGCCGGCATCTCCTGCGGTCTCGTGACCGAAGACGCCTCGGGTAAGATCGTGAAGCACCGCGTGCTGACCGACATCATCGGCGCCGAAGACCACTACGGCGACATGGACTTCAAGATCTGCGGCACCCGCGAAGGCATCACCGCCTTCCAGCTCGACCTCAAGATCCACGGCCTGCCGATCGCCATCGCCAAGGAAGCCATCGCCCAGAACAAGGGCGCCCGTGACGCCATCCTGGACATCATGACGAAGACCATGCCGGCCACCCGCGCCGAGCTGAAGTCCTGCGCTCCCCGCACCCACCGCATCAAGATCCCGGCGGACAAGATCGGCGCCCTCATCGGCCCGGGCGGCAAGAACATCAAGCGCATCACTGAGTACACCGGCTGCCAGCTCGACATCGACCAGGACGACTCCGGTTGGGTCACGATCTTCGCGACCGACGGCGAGTCCCTCGCCCGCGCGGTCAACGAGGTCAACCTCCTCTCGGCCCAGATCGAGATCAACAAGACCTACAAGGGCATCATCCGCTCCGTGAAGGAATTCGGCGCCTTCGTCGAATGCCTCCCCGGCCAGGAAGGCCTCGTGCATGTCTCCGAACTCGCCGACCATCGCGTCGAGCGCGTCGAGGACATCTGCAAGCTCGGCGACGAGATCATCGTCAAGTGCGTCGGCATCGACGACAAGGGCCGCGTGCGCCTCTCGCGCCGCGCCGCCATCGCCGAGAAGGAAGGTCGCGAATACACCCCGGCCCCGAAGCCGATGGACCGCCCCCGTGGCGACCGTCCGGACCGTGGCGAGCGTCGTCCCTTCCGCGAACGCGGCGGTGACAGCGAAGGCGGCCAGGGCTAACCCCGGCTGACTTCACCGAACAAGGCCCCGGCTCACCCCGGGGCCTTTTTTGTGCCCGCTTACTTGGCGGACGGCTCCGCCGCGGTGACGCGCGTGAACCAGGTCCGCGCGGCTTCGGTCGCCGGTCCGTCGCGCAGAGGCCAGCGGTCGTTATGCGGGTGCTTCACGAAGTCGTTGGGGAAGCCGCCGAAGAGCGCGGCCATGTCGACGTTGAGGAATTCCACGTTCGTCGGCGCGACGGCCGTGATGAACTTCTTGGTCTCCGCGCCCGCCTGGGTGACGAGCAGCGGTCGTCCGGCGAGCCGGCGCAGGCGGACCGTCGCTTCTTCGCGGTAGCGGGTCAGGGGCGAACCCCAGGCGTGGCCTTTCCATTCCAGCATGCCGTCGAAGTGATCGTGGGCCCAGAGGCCGCACCAGAGCCGGGCGACCTCGTCGTCGTGCAGGCCGAGGAACGAGACGCCGATGGCCCCGCGGGAGAAACCGCAGAGCACGACCTTCTTGGGGTCGCCGCCGAACTCCGCGCAGATCCGCGGGAGGTTCGCCTTGGCGTAACCGACCGTGGCGTCGATTTCGCCCCACCAGGTGCGCTCGTTCTTCTGTCGGTCCTTGGCGACGTAGGGGAGGATGACCCAGATGGCCTTGCCGCGGGAGAGGCCGTAGCCGAGGGCCGCACCCTCGACCTCACCGGTCGAACCCGACGTCGGGAAGTAATTGCCGGTGTATTCGGCGATGACCGGCCAGGATTTGCCGCGGGCCTTCCAGTCGGGGGTCCAGTCATCCGGCAGGGCGATGAGGTGACGCACCTTCGTGCCGGCATATTCGGGCGCCGTGACGGCGGCGCGCTTGCCCGGCTGCGGCCCTTGGTCGGTCAGCGGTGGCAATGTCAGGTCCGCTGCCGCGAGGGCGTTCGCCAAGGTCAGTAGGAGCAGGGCGAGGCGCATAGAAGGGTCAGTCTCCTTTGCCGTCGACGACCTGCGTACGCGTCCACAGGTCGTGCCACGCCCGCTTATCGCGGCGGAAGAGGGGCACGTGGAAGTTCACGATGCCGAGCAGCATGAAGAACGGATTGGGCAGCGCGAAGAACGCCGCCTTCCAGGCCGAACGGATCAAGGCGGGCAGGAAGCCAGGCGGTTCGGCGTCGGGCAGTCCGATCGTCCGGAGGTTGAAGATGCGTTTACCCAGCGTGCGGCCGGCGAGGAGCCATTCCTGCAAGGCGAGCGCGAGGAGCATCGTGACGAAGCTCACGTTGCCTTGGAAGGAGTACCACGTCGTGAAGGCTTGGACATCTGCTTCCTTCGGATTGAGCGCCATGTCCTTGATGAGCTGCAGGTCGCGCGGAGAGCCGGTCTTGATCGCTTTCACGTATTGCTCGGTGAAGCGCTTGGTCCAGTCATCCGCCTGCTGGCGGGCGGCGAGTTCTTCGGGGCCGGCCATGAGTCCGGCCAAGGCCCACCCGAGGACCATCAGCGGGATGATGTCCGCCAGGCAGGCCAAGGTGCGCCACCAGAATCCCGCGGGAGGCGGCGGGAGCGGGGGCGGGTTAGCCACGGGCTTGGGCGCGCTCGCAGGCGTCGAGCGTGTTCTTCATGAGCATCGCGACGGTCATCGGGCCGACGCCGCCCGGGACGGGCGTGATGGCTTCGCACTGCGGGGACACGGCGTCGAAGTCGACGTCGCCGACGATGCGGTAGCCGGTCTTCTTGGTGGCGTCGGGCACGCGGTTGATGCCGACGTCGATGATGACCGCGCCGGGCTTGACCATGTCGGCGGTGATGAAGCGAGGCTTGCCGATCGCGGCGACGATGATGTCGGCCTGACGCACGATGCCGGGCAGGTCCTTGGTGCGGGAGTGGGCGATGGTGACGGTGCAGTCGCAGCCCTTGGCGAGGAGCAGGGCGGCGGCGGGCTTACCGACGATGAGCGAGCGGCCGACGACGACGGCGTGCTTGCCGGCGGTCTCGACGCCGGAGCGGCGGAGGAGTTCGATGACGCCGGCGGGCGTGCAGGCGGCGAAGGCGCCGGGGAGTTCCTGGACGAGGCGACCGATGCTCTGCGTGCCGAAGCCGTCGACATCCTTGTCGGGCGAGACGCGGTTGAAGACCTCGGTCTCCGGCAGGTGCTTGGGCAGGGGAGCCTGGATCAGGATGCCGTGCACGGACTTGTCGGCGTTGAGGGCGTCGAGGTGGGCGAAGAGTTCTTCCTTCGAGACTGTCTCCGGAAAGAGCTTCAACGAGGCCTTCATGCCGACTTCGGCGGCGGTCTTCTGCTTCTTGGTGACGTAGGAGACCGAAGCGGGGTCGTCGCCTACGCGGACGAAGGCCACGTGGGGCACGACCGGGGCGAGCTTGGCCACGCGTTCCTTGACTTCGGCGAGGACCTGTTGGGCGATGGCGTTTCCGTCGATGAGGCGCATGGGGGAGGACTAAGACGCCACCCTGCCGAGGGCGAGAAAAGTCCTTCGGCCCTCCGTCGGATGATTGTCTCGCCCTGCGGGGCAAAAGCCTCAAAGGGTAGGGCGTGCCTTCCGAAGGACCCATGCGTATTCACAAGTTCCTCGCCCAGGCGGGGGTCTGCTCCCGTCGCGAGGCGGAGCGGCTGGTCGCCTCGGGGTCCGTGATGATCAACGGGAAGCTGGCGGTCACCGGCCAGCCCGTCGACCCGTCCGTGGACACGGTCATCTGCCAGGGCCAGCACATCAAGCCGCTCAGCCGGACGGTGGTGCTGATGATGAACAAGCCCCGCGGCTACCTCTGCACCAACGACGACTCGCACGGCGGCCAGACCGTCTTCGACATGGTCCCGCCGGAATACGGCTCGCTGCGTCTTTTCTGCGTCGGCCGTCTCGACAAGGATTCGGAAGGCCTGCTCATCCTGACCAACGACGGTGAGCTCGCCAACAAGGTCATGCACCCCTCGGGCGGCGTCATCAAACGCTACGAGATCATCCTCAACCGCGACTACGATCCGACCCTCACGCCTCGCCTGCTCAAGGGCGCCGTCGAAGAAGGGGAGCACCTGCGTTTCAAGAAGGTCATCCGTCACCCGGACAACGCCGCCCACCTCGAGGTCCACCTCGACCAGGGACGTAAGCGCGAGATCCGCCGCCTCTTCGAGATCTTCGGCTTCCATGTGAAGACCCTCCGTCGCTTCCAGATCGGCGGGCTGGTCCTGCGGAAGATGCCCTTGGGGGACTGCCGACCGCTTTCCCGCAAGGAAATCGACTCGATTTTCGAGAACTGAGCGGGGGCAGGGCAGCCAAGGCTTGCACCTTGGGTCTGAGGGTTTTTCATTAGGGGTATCCCCTTATGGCCGTGTCCTTCTCACGTCTCCTGTCTCTGTTTCTTTGCGTCGCCTCCCTATCCGCGGGGCCGGAAACTAGTCTGAAGTTGGTCTGGTCCGACGAGTTCAACGACAAGGAACTCGACAAGAACAAGTGGAACATCGGCAACGCCAACGGCGTGCGGATCGTGGACGGTCAGCTCTCGCTCGAGATCACGCCTGGTTCCAAGCCGATGTTCTGGCGCGGTTCGAACGTCAGCACGCGGGGTAAGTACAGTTCGAAGTACGGCTTCATCGAGGCCTCCATCCTGTTCGTGCAGACCGGCGGTCACGGTTGCGGTTTTTCGATCGGCAACGAAGATCGCCGTAACCCGGCGGCGGGCATGGGGTTCAGCAACGGAGGCGGCACGTCCGTCACCCTCGGGCTTTGGATCGTCAACGAGGAGCGCGGCCGCACCCTGGAGCCGAAGGAGAATCCGATCCCGCGAGACGACACCTACAGCAAGAAGTTCCACAAGTTCGGCTTCCAGTGGAGCGCCTCCGATTACAAATGGTACGTGGATGGTCGCTTGGCCTATACGATGCGGACGCCCACCGTCCCGGCCACGCCCAAACCCATGTATATTTCACTCAGCCATGATCGCCTCCCTGAGGCCGGCCTCCTGAAGAGCTTCAAGGACCCCAAGATGGGCCCGGAACCGATGCGTGTGGACTGGGTAAAGGTCTACCAGTGACCCGAGCGGGCTTGCCTCCCTTCGGATGCTGCTTTTACTATTGTTAATCCCCCTGACATGAAAGTCTTCCCGCTTTTCTCCCTCGCGCTAGCCCTGTCCTTGGGCGCCGCTCCTAATACCGGCCTGAAGCCCGTCTGGGAGGATAACTTCGACGCCAAGGAACTCGACAAGGCGAAGTGGAACGTCGGCGGCCAGGTCCGCATCGTCGATGGCAAGCTCCAGGTCGAAGTCACGCCCAAGGACAAGCCTGGCTTCTGGAACGGCAGCCACGCCCATACTTCCAAGAAGTTCACCTACGGCCAGGGTTATTTCGAGGCTTCGATCCGCGCCGTACAGTCCAAGAACCGGGGCTGGACGGTCTTCGGCATCCGCAACGAGAACATGACGCAGGCGCCCGCGGCTTCGCTGTATTTCGTCTTCAACGGCGCCGACCGCATCGAGCCCGTCCTGAACCTCTTCGATGAGGAAGGTGCTCAGCGTCTCGCCCCCAAGGAGAGGGTGATCGCGATGGACGGCGGCAAGTCCTACAAGAAATTCCTGACCTACGGGCTGCAGTGGACCGCCACCAGTTTCATCTGGTACGTCGAAGGACGTCAGGTCCACAAGCTTTCCCGGCCGATCCCGAAGGAGCCGATGTACGTCGAGTTCCACCAGTCGCTGCCGGAAGGCGGCCTTCTCAAGGACTTCATGAATCCGCAGCTGGGCCCTGAGCCGATGCAGGTCGACTGGGTCAAGGTCTTCAAGATTCCCTGAGCCTCACTCTTCCGCCCAACCACCCCATGAGAAAATTCCTCAGCCTCCTCGCCTTCACGGCCACCCTGAGCGCCGTCAACCCGGCTTCGAACATGAAGCTGGCGTTCTCCGATGAGTTCGAAGGCCCGGCCCTCGACGCCTCCAAGTGGTCCACCCAAGGCGAGCCTACCGCGATGTCTTTTGTCACGGTCGGCAAATCCAAGGCCCTCCGCATCACGCTCATCAAGCGCGATGACATGATCCAGACCAACGGGATCCGCAGCAAGCACGAGCAGGTCAACGGTTACTTCGAGGCCTCGATCCGCATGAACGCCAACCCCGGACACACCGGCAACATGTCCATCCGCGGCAAGGACGACAAGGTGGTCCCTTACATTCTCGCGCTCTGGGAGGGCACCGGTGAAGACTACCTCTCCCCTTGGGCGCGTTACCTCGACGACAAGGGCCAGCATGACCTGCGCTCCGACGCCTCGGGCAAGAAGATCCTCAAGGGCGGCGAGCCCTCCAAGAAGTTCAACACCTATGGCATCCTCTGGACGGAGAAGGCCTTCACTTGGTTCGTGAACGGCAAGCAGATCCACAAGGTCGACCGGACGCCCATCACCGCGCCGATGACCGTGCAGTTCACTCACCGTATCGGCGAGTGGGAGCGTCCGAGGCTGGTGCTCAAGGACCTGCCGGACGACGTCGACATCGACTGGGTGAAGGTCTGGAAATAATTACCATGCGAATCCCCTATCTCCTGTTACTCTTCGGCGCGACGGCCTTCGCCGTCGACCCCTCGCTAGGCAAGAAGCTTGTCTTCTCCGACGATTTTGACGGCGACAAGATCGATGAGGCCAAGTGGAGCGTCCTCGGCGCCCGCGAAGTATTCACCTTCGTCAAGGTCGGCAAGGGCGGCGCCCTGCGCATCGGGCTGAAGCTCAAGGACGACATGATCCAGACCCACACGCTCTCCACGCGCGGGAAGTTCAGCCAGCAATTCGGCTATTTCGAGGCTTCCATGCGGATGCACGCGGGCGAAGGCCATGCCGGGGCCTTCCGTATCTCGACCGATGACGAGAAGACCCCGCCCAGCATCACCACCTCGTTCCATGGCACCGGCAAGGAGCGCGTCAGCCCTTGGGCCCGCGCCTTACTCGAGTCGGGGGCTCAGGATTACCGGCCCGACAAGGCGATCGGCAAGTTCACGGACGTCTCCAAGAAGTTCCACACCTACGGCATCTTATGGACCGAGAAGGGCTTCACCTGGTACATGGATGGCAAGGCCGTCCATAAGCTGGAGCGAAAGGAGTTCGTCCGCCCCATGTCGCTCACCCTGACTCATCGCATCGAAGAGCAGGAACGCCCGAAGCTGATCCTCAAAAGCCTGCCCGACGACATCGACATCGACTGGGTGAAGGTCTGGAAGTAAGCCCTCCGTCAAAAGAGGTTTGCAACAGTACCCCGCTAGGCATCCTGCGGGGTACTTTCATGTCCGCTCCTTACGACAAGAACAACCCGTTCCCGGCCTGCCTCGTCGACCGTCGTCGCCTGAGCTCCCCGGCCAGCCAGAAGGACACCCAGCACTTCTCGGTCTCCCTCGCCGGCAGCGGCCTGACCTACAAGTGCGGCGACAGCCTCGGCGTCTTCCCGACCAATAACCCTATTGCCGTGGCGGCGCTGCTGCAGGCCGCGGGCTTCACCGGCGACGAGCAGGTGACGATCCCGAAGGACACGGCCCCGATCTCTCTCCGCCAGGCCCTCTCGACGCGCCTCGCGCTCAACGGACCGACCTACAAGTTCGCCCAGCTGCTGCACGACCGCGCCACCGATGCCGCCGACAAGGCCCGCCTGGCCGCCGCCATCGGCGAGGCCGACCCGGAGAAGAAGAAGGCCTGGATGGAACAGCGCGAATTCCTCGACCTCTTCCTCGAGCACCCGTCCGCCCGTCCCGCCGCCCAGGAGGTCATCGAGCTCATGCGCAAGCTGATGCCGCGCCTGTACTCGATCTCGTCCGCACCGTCGAAGTACCCGCAGGAGATCCACCTCACCGTGGCCGTCGTGCGTTACGAGACTAATGGTCGCCCGCGCGAAGGCGTCTGCTCCAGCTACCTCGCCGATCGCGCCCGCATGCACGAGGCCGACCTCCCGGTCTTCGTGGCGGATTCGCACTTCGGTCTGCCGGCCGACGATAATCTCCCGGTGATCATGGTCGGCCCCGGCACCGGCGTCGCGCCGTTCCGTAGCTTCGTCATGGACCGCGCCACCCGCGGCGCCAAGGGCCCGAACTGGCTTTTCTTCGGCGACCAGCGCAAAGACCACGATTTCCTCTACGCCGACGAGTGGGCCGAGTATCAGAGGTCCGGCGTGCTCACGCGCCTCGACACCGCTTTCTCCCGCGACCAGGCCGCCAAGGTCTACGTGCAGGACCGCATGCGCGAGAATGCTGCCGAGCTCTGGAAGTGGATCCAGCAGGGCGCGTATTTCTACGTCTGCGGCGACGCCAAACGCATGGCCAAGGACGTCGACGCGGCGCTCCATGCCATCGTAGCCGAGCAGGGCGGCCTGACGCCTGAGGCCGCCGTGGATTGGGTGAAGCAGTTCAAGAAGGACGGCCGCTACCAGCGCGACGTCTACTGAGCGCACCGGGCAGGGCAGGGAGCTTCCGGCGGGGCATTAGCCACTTGCCAGAGGCCCCGTTTCCTTGCACATAAAAACCCGATGCATCTCACGCACAATCCTCGCGTCGCCCTCGTCACCGGAGCCGGTCGCGGCATCGGCAAGGCCATCGCGGAACGTCTCGCCGCCCACGGTCACACCGTGCTCTGCGTCTCGAAGTCCGACACCTGCGTGCACGTCGCCAATGACATCCTCGCCAAGGGCCAGAAGGCCAAGGCCTTCCAGGTCGACGTCTCCGACGCCGCCGCGGTCGCCAAGGCCTGCGAACAGATCAACGCCGAGTTCGGCGCCGTCGAGATCCTCGTTAACAACGCCGGCATCACCCGCGACAAGCTCGTCATGGCGATGTCCGACCAGGACTGGAACGACGTCATCTCCACCAATCTCTCTTCCGCCTTCTACTGGACCAAGGGCCTCGTGCGTCCGATGACCAAGAAGCGCTGGGGCCGTATCATCAGCATCTCCTCTGTCACCGGCGTGCAGGGTAATGCCGGCCAGGCCAACTACGCCGCCGCCAAGGCCGGCCTCCATGGCCTGACGATGACCCTCGCCCGCGAACTCGCCGGCCGCTCGATCACCGCCAACGCCGTCGCTCCCGGCTTCATCACCACCGACATGACCGGCGAGCTCTCCGACGAGGTGAAGCAGAAGATCCTCGGCGTCATCCCTCTGGGACGATTTGGCTCAGTCAACGACATCGCCGCCATGGTCGACTACCTCGCCTCGGAAGAGGGGGGCTATGTGACCGGGCAGGTCTTTTCGATTGACGGAGGCATGGCCATCTGACACCCCAAATCCCACTAAAACACCCTTTTATTATGCCCGAAAACATCGAACAGCGCGTCAAGGACATCATCGTCAAGCAACTCTCCGTCACCCCCGAGCAGCTCACCCCCGGTGCCAGCTTCCAGGGCGACCTGAAGGCTGACTCCCTTGACCTCGTCGAGATCATCATGGCTTTCGAAGACGAGTTCGGTATCACGATCCCGGAAGACAAGGCCGCCGGTATCAAGACCCTTGGTGATGCCATCGAGCACATCAAGGCCAGCGCCACCAAGTAACCTGACCGGGCTTTTCGCGTAGGCCCGTCCCCTTGAGCTCAGACCGCAAATCTCGCCGGGTAGTCGTCACGGGCATCGGCTCGCTGACGGCCCTCGGTCACGACAACGCGACCTTCTGGGACGCCCTCATCAAGGGTCGTTCCGGGATTTCGCGTGTCACCCGCTTCGACCCCACGGACTTCCCGTCCAAGGTCGGAGCCGAGGTCAAGGACTTCGATCCGGCCAAGTACATGGACGGCAAAGAGGCCAAGCGCAACGACCGCTACACGCAGTATGCCGTCGCCGCTTCCCGTCTCGCCATCCAGGACGCCGGCGTCGACGTCACCAAGCTGAATTCCGAGCGCTTCGGCGTGATCATCGGCTCCGGCATCGGCGGCATGGAGACCATCGAGAACCAGGCCCGCGTCCTCATCGAGCGCGGTCCTTCGCGCGTCTCTCCTTTCACGATCCCTTCGCTCATCGCCAACATCGCCTCCGGCGTCGTGGCCATCGAGTTCCAGGCGAAGTCCGTCAACTTCGGCGTCGTCTCGGCCTGCGCCTCCGGCTCCCACGCTCTCGGCGAAGCGCTGCGTCACATCCGCGACGGCCACGCCGATATCATGCTTTCCGGTGGCTCCGAAGCCGCCATCACGCGTCTCGGTTACGCCGGCTTCTGCAACATGAAGGCGATGTCGACCGACTTCAATGACACGCCTGAGAAGGCTTCCCGTCCGTTCGATAAGCTGCGCGATGGTTTCATCATGGGCGAAGGCGCCGGTGTCCTGGTGATCGAGTCCCTCGAACACGCCCAGGCCCGCGGCGCCCGCATCTATTGCGAGCTCGCCGGTTACGGCGCCACCTGCGACGCCTACCACATCACCGGGCAGGATCAGGAAGGGAAGGGCCTCGCGCTCTGCCTCAACCGCGCCCTCGCCGAGGCCGGCATCGAGAAGTCCGAAGTGGGTTACATCAACGCCCACGGCACCTCGACCCCGATCAACGACCGCTGCGAGACCCTCGCGATCAAGCGCTGCTTCGGCGAACTCGCCCCTAAGATTTCCATCTCCTCGACCAAGTCGATGACCGGCCACCTTCTCGGTGCCGCCGGCGGCGTCGAGGCAGCCGCGTGCGTCATGGCCATCCATACGGGCATGATCCCGCCGACGATCAATTACGAGAACCCGGACCCCGACTGCGACCTCGACTACACGCCGAACGTCGCCAAGGCCCGCAAGGTGGACGTCGCGATCTCGAACAACCTAGGTTTCGGCGGACACAACGCCTCGCTGATCTTCAAGCGCCTCTGAGGTTTCGGGCCCGCCGCATGCAACCTTTTGCCTCGCGATGGGGTATAAGGGAAATAGAACCATGCCTATCCCCATGGCCCCCCGATTCCTCCTGCTTGCGCTCGGCGTCCTGACGTCACTCGGGGTCTCCGCCCAGACGCCGGCCCCGCCCGCCCCGCCGCCCAACGTGACGGTCCGCACGACCGTCTCGCACCTTGACCCGAAGACGGGCAAGTCCGACGTGATGTCGGCGCCTTCCGTCTCCGTCATCTCCGGCTCCGAGGCCCGCGTGTCGGTCGCCGGCCGCCCCGATCCCAAGGATCCGAAGGGCAAGCCGGAGTCCTCGATGGAACTGGTCATCGCGCCCACCGTCCAGCCCGACGGCATGGTCAGCATCTCGGTCCGCGTCTCGATCAGCCACAAGGCCGAGGTCGTCGACCCCAAGGACGCCAAGCGCGAGCGTAAGCGCGAATCCAAGGCCCATGACGGCTCGCTGGTCTTCTACTCGGTGCTCGCGAAGGAAGGTCTGTTCTCCATCCAGGACAGCCGGAGTGCTCGCCGCTGGTACAAGCTTGGTTCGGTCATCGAAGGTTGGAAACTCGAGGCCTTCGACGTCGAGACCAACGTGCTGAAGGTCTCCCAGGGCGCCACGCATCAGGAACTGCACCTCTACAAGTCCTCGATCGAAGCCTCGGCCAGCGAACTCAGCACGGTCGTCACCGTCCGTCCGGGCGAGGTCGCCAAGGTACCCGGCGTCGGTGGCCTCGAAGTTTCCGTGAGCGCTTCGGTCTCGGCCACGCCGGTCGCTCGTTAAGCCATGCTTCGCTCATTGCTCGCCGTCCTGCTGGTCTCCTCGGCCTTCGCGGCTGATGACGCCGTGCCGACCCACCTGAAGGTGAAGGCGACGTTCACGCGCCCGGACAAGGACGGCAAACCGGAGGTCTACGCCGAACCGACGGTGATCACGGTCGACGGTAAGCAGACGACCATCCGCGTGGGCTCGGCCGAAGAGGGCGTGGTCTTCACGGTCACCCCGAAGGTGAATAATGACGGCACGCTGACCCTCGAAGCGGCGACGGAATCCCGCGAGGCTCCGCCCGCTCCGGCTACCACGCCGGCGACCGTTCCCGCCGCCCCGGCGCCCCGCCCCAAGGGCAACCTGCCTTTCTTCCACGGCGTGCTGACCAAGGATAAGCTGTTCTCGATCGAAGACTCCACGGGCAAGCGTCAGTGGGTCCCGCTGGGTCGCCGCATCGATGGCTGGACGCTGAAGACCTATGACGAGAAGCGCGAAGCCCTCACGCTTTCCCGCCTCGGTCAGTCGGTGGAACTGGTGCTGCACAAAGCCGTCATCATCGACGCGCCCGCGCCTCAGGTCGCGGTCTCCCGCGCCAACACGACGATCACGGTGAAGCCTGGCGCGAAGACGCTCCTCGGCGGCGCCGGCGGACGGACGATCGCGCTCGAGGCCGAGATCCTTGACGTGACGAAGTGACGGTTCAGGCCACGTCCAGATGGCCGACCTTCACGAGAATGGTCGCTCCTTCCGGTCCGGTGAACGGACGGTGGTTGCTCATGTGCGGGCTGCGGATCCAAGTGCCGGCGGGATAGCTCCCATGCTCGTCACGGAAGACTCCTTCCAGTACGAGGATCTCTTCGCCGCCGACATGCGTGTGCGGATTGAAACGCGTCTCCGGCGCCCAGCGCACCAAGGCGGTGTGCTTGGTCAGGCCTTGGTGCAAGGAGGTGACCTTGAGCCCTGGGACCATGCCTTGCCGCCAGTCCAGTTGGTCGCCGTGCAAGGCGTAGGAATCCTTTTCTGGCTCCGTCGGGGTACGCTCGTTGAGGTAGACCAGGCTGGCTTCCGTTACGGTGAAGGTGACGGAGACGCCTGGTGCCAGACGGACGAAGGAAGCAGGGCCAAGGGCTTCGCCGTTCAGATTCAGCAGCCCGCGCACGACGAGGATCTCGAGCAGTTTGGCGCCGTCATGCGTCAGGGTCTCGCCGGACTTAAGCGAGCGAAGGATGATGCGACTATTGGCCGGGGTGATGCGCTGCTCCAGCGCACGTTCCCCCGTCAGGCCTGCATGCAGGTCGGTGGCATCGACGACGATGCGTAGGGAGTGGTCGGCGTGGAGGGTCATGAGGAAGTCCCAGGAATGATTCAGCCGGCCAGCGCTTGGCGCCATTCGGCGATCTCGCTGACGAGTCCGTGAGCACGCAGGCCGGCTTCGATTTCCGCGTGCGTGGGTTCGGTCACGGCATGCTTGGGGTCGCCGGCCAGGTCGGGTCGGACGTGACGCGTGATAGCCCAGGCGGCCCAGGCGCGCCACTTCTTGAGCTCAGCCCGTTCGCCGCGCACGCGATCGGCGAGGTGCTGGTAATGCACGCGGGCGTTGCCGGTGAATTGGTCGCTGGGCTGCCGCACCATCCAGCCGATGGCGCGGTAAGGCATGGCATATTCGGTCAGGGCGACGTCGCCTTCGGGTACGTCGCAATAGAGGGCGCGGTCCACGGCGAGCAGCGCCCGGGCGGGGAGGTCATCCAGCCAGAGCTGTTGGCCGTATTCGAGACACAGACGATAGAGCTCCGGCCCTTGGTTATCCCGCAGGGCATTGAGGTCGCGCCAGGTCAGGGGGCGACCGCAGGACGGCAGGAAAGGGCAGGGAGTGGGCACGCGGCTCAGGGCTTGGCGTACGGATTGGTCTGCTTCTCAAGGCCGACCGAGGTCTGGCCGCCATGTCCCGGCAGGAGCACGACGTCATCCGGCAAGGTGTAGATACGGGCGCGGATCGAGGCCAGGAGCTGGTTCCAGTCGCCGTTCGGGAGGTCGGTCCGACCGACGGAGCCTTTGAAGATGGCGTCGCCGGTGAAGGCGATCTTCTGGTCAGCGGCGTAGAAGAGGATGCTGCCGGGGCAGTGGCCGGGGACGTGGCGGATCTCGAACTTGAAGCCGCAGGCTTCGACGACGTCGCCGTCGTCCACCCAGCGGTCGACCTTCACCGAGCGGAAGTCGTCGTCCGAGAGCGACGGGATCATCGACTGGTAGCGGTTACGATACGCTTCGATGTTCTCGATGAGCTGCTGGTCGTCCTTGTGCGCGATGACCTTGGCGCCGGCGTCGGCGAAATAGCGCCCGTCGCACATGTGGTCCCAGTGGCCGTGCGTGATGAGCAGGTGCGTCAGGTTGAGGCCTTGCTTCTTGATTTCCGCGAGTAGCAGCGGGCCGGCGTCCTTCGGGGCGTCGATGACGCAGCAGTCCTGGCCGTTCTCGGCGACGACGAGGTAGGCGTTGGTTTCGAAAGGCCCCAGGGGGGCGGCGGCGATCTTCATGAAATCAGGCTCCGAAGGCTTGGCGCATGGCGGCCTCGACGTGGTCGGGCGGGCGCACGGCCTTGAACTCGCGGTTCACGAAGGCGTGGACCGTGAAGCCTTCGACGAGCAGTTCGCCGTCGCGCTCGACCTTATAGGTTAGCTTCAGGCGGGCCTTGGGCTTTTCGGCCAGGGTCACCGTGATGCGCACGCGGTCGTCGAAGCGGGAAGGGCGGTGGTAGGTCAGGCCGGTCTCGAGGACGGGCAGCAGGAAACCCTGCTGTTCGAGTTCGCGGTAAGGGGTGCCGAGCTGATCGAGCAGGGCGACGCGGGCCATCTCGAACCAAGGCAGGTAGTTGCCGTGGTAGGTGACGCCCATCGCATCGGTCTCGGCGAAGCGGACGCGGGTCTCGACGGTGGCCTGAAGCATGGCCCTGTTCTGGCGTCCGGCGGCGATTTTCCAACGCCAAACGCACCGCCGGAGGCTTGTCCTTGCCCCGGGCGGGTTCCTCGGCTGAAGTCTCGGCATGGGTCAGCGCGAACGTTTCGTCATCTTCCTGGTCGGCGCCTTGCTGGGCGTCGTCCTCCTGCTCGGCGGGAAGTCCTGCGGCAGCGAGAAGCAGAACCAGCTCCGGATGGTCCGCTCTTCGCTGAGCATGGCTCCGATGATGTATGACTATGCCGTGATGCAGAAGGGATTCTACGGCCCGTATGTCCTTTTTGAGCAGGTCGCCGAGAAGCAGGGCGGGGGCAAGGTCCGCACGCTCGTCACCGGCGGCACGCGCCGCTACTCGCCGGAAGGCAAGGAACTCCCCGAGGAGCACATCCTGATCAAGGAGACCTACGCCGCGGGCGTCGCCCTCGCCGAGCCGGGCCCGGTTCAGTCCTACGACTTTACTTTCGCCGACCGCATCGCGATCAAACTCAGGCCCGGCCATCAGGCCTCCGAAGTGAAAGTCGCTTCCGGTGACGTCGCCGCGGCGTGGGCGGGGCATGAAGAGGTCCTGCTTCGTCTCGATGCCTGGCGTAAACTGCCGGGCGGAGCCCCCTGGGGTAAGCTCGAAGCCCTGGTGCAGGAATTGAAGTCCCACCCCGCCGTCGCCGACGCCCGTCTGGTCCCCATCGACTGGCAGGCTGAAGCCGAACTCATCAAGGCGAACTCGCCCAAATGAGCACGACGCTGCAGCGCGAAGGGGGTCTGACCGTAGCGCTCAGCTTGGCGGTCAACGTGGTCATGGCCGGCGCGAAGCTCAGCGTGGGCTTCATCGCTTCTTCTCAGGCGCTCGTCGCCGACGGCATCCATTCGCTCGTCGATATCGCTAGCGACATCGCCGCGATCATCGGGCTGAAGTTCGCGCACCTGCCGAAGGATGATGACCATCCTTACGGCCACCATCGTTTCTCGACGCTGGCGACGATGCTCATCTCGTCGCTGGTGCTGCTGTTCTGCGTCGGCCTTGCCTGGCAGTCTCTGTCCGCGCTCGTCAGCGGCGCGGAAGTCGCCACGCCCGGTCTCGCCGCCGCTTGGGTCGCCGGCGGCGCATTGCTCATCAAGGAAGGTTTCTACCAGTATGCCCGTCGTCAGGCCGTGCGCCTAGGCTCTCGCCTGCTCATGGCCAACGCCACGGACCATCGCGCCGACGCCGTCGCCTCGCTGCTCGCGCTCGTCGCGGTCATCGTCGCTAACGTTAACCCTGAATGGAAGGCTCTCGATAAGGTCGTCGGTCTGGTGCTGGCCGGCTGGCTGGGCGCCGAGGGCATCAAGCTCTTCAAAGGCTCCTGTTCCGACCTGCTCGATACCGCCCCGGCGGAACACGTCTTGCACGACCTGAGCGAGCACATCCTCGCCGCCCCGGGCGCCAAGGGTTTCCACGCCTTCCGCGCCCGCCGCTTAGGCGACCGCTTCGAGGTCGATTTCCACCTGCAGGTGGCCGAGACGGCCACCGTCGCCGAAGGGCACGCCATCGCCGGCCGGATCAAGGCCGACATCCTGCGTTCTCATCCCGAGGTGGTGTCGGTGCTGGTCCATGTCGAGCCGGACGCCCCGGAGCACAGGAAGCAGGACGGGCACCACGGGTTCGGCTCCTGAGCGGGGTTGCCTTCCCTGCGCGGACGGCTTGGATGGGCGCATGAGCTTGCCCCGCCTCTTCGCCGTATTCTACGTCTCGCTCCTGTCCCTGCGAGCCGCGCCGCCTCCCAACGTCGTCTTCATCTTTGCCGACGACCAGCGCGCCGACACCGTCGCGGCGTTGGGTAATCCGGTCATCAAGACTCCGAACCTCGATCGCCTCGTGAAGCGCGGCATGGCGTTCAACCGGGCTTACATGCAGGGCGGCAATGGCGGTGCGACCTGCGTGCCTTCGCGCGCGATGCTGCTCTCGGGGCGTTCGCTCGCCCAGATCGATGAGAAGCTACTTAAGCACCAGACCTGGCCCCATGCCTTCGGTGCGGCCGGCTATGCGACCTTCGCCACGGGTAAGTGGCATAACGGGCCGCCTTCGATCTCGAAGTCCTTCCAGCAGGCCAAGGCGCTCTTCGTGGGCGGCATGGTCAATCCGCTCAAGGCTCCGACCAGCGATCTGCTCCCGACCGGCAAGCTCACGCCCGGCAAGGTGGCTCCGAAGCATCTCTGCGAAGAGGCCACCGATGAGACCTTGGCTTTCCTGAAGTCCCGGGACGGCCAGCAGCCGTTCTTCGCTTACCTGGCCTTCGACGGCCCGCACGACCCGCACATCGTGCCCGACGACTTCCCGGTGAAATACGACCCGACCTCGATCCCTCTCCCGCCGAACTTCCTGCCGCAGCATCCGTTCGACAACGGCGAGATGGTCATCCGTGACGAGCAGCTGATGAAGTGGCCCCGCCCGGAGGCCGACGTGAAGACGATGCTGGCCGAGTATTACCGCTACATCAGTTTCCTTGACCTCCAGATCGGCCGGGTCCTCGACGCCGTCGACGCTTCCCCTTACGCCGCCAATACGATCATCGTCTTCGCCGCCGACTCCGGCGTCGCCCGCGGATCGCACGGCCTCATCGGCAAGCAGAACCTCTACGAGCACTCCATGCGCGTCCCGCTCATCGTCGCCGGCCCGGGCGTCGCCGCCGATAAACGGAGCGACGCGATGTGCTACCTCTTCGACGTCATGCCGACGCTGGGCAAGTTCTGCGGCGTCGCGACCCCGACAGGTTCCAATGGTCGGGAGTTCTCGTCCGTCCTCAAGGACCCCGCGCAGCCCGGACGTCCGTTCCTGATGTTCGGTTACAAGACCATCCAGAAGGCGCTCTCCGACGGACGCTGGAAGCTGATCCGCTATCCGCACATCAATCGCACGCAGCTCTTCGACCTGCAGTCCGATCCGTTCGAGACCAAGGACCTCTCCGCTGATCCGGCCCAGGCCGAACGTATCAAGGCCATGCTCGCCAAGCTGGCCGCAGAGATGAAGGCCGACGGAGACAACGACCCGCTGACCGCCGCGAAGATCCTGCCCGCCGAGTGGAAGGCCCCGTCCAAACTGCCCAAGCCCGGCCAAAAGGGGTTCTGATCAGGGATAGGGACAGGGCTGGGGCTAGGACTGGTAAGGGGGTTAACCTAAACCACCCCTAGCCCCAGTCCTGGCTCTAGCCCTCCTTCTTCCCGCTTAAGCGGGAAGAAGGTAGGATTTACGGCCGAACTTCTTGGCCAGCCATTCCTTGAGCTCCTGGAAGTCCTTGGGCGGCTCGACGGTGATCGTGAGCGGCTTGCCGGTCTGCGGGTGCGTCAGGGTGAGCTTGTGGGCGTGCAGCATCACGCGGGGCATCGGCCAGCCGGCGTAGCTCGGGACGTCGAACTTGCCGTACGTACGGTCGCCGAGGATCGGGTGCGTGATGTGCGCAAGGTGGACGCGGATCTGGTGCGTGCGGCCGGTGTGCGGGTAGGCGCGGACGAGCGCGGCCTCGACGCCGTATTTCTCTTCGACGCGCCAGTCGGTGATGGCCTCGCGGCCGTCTTCACGGACGGCCATGCGCACGCGGACGGTGCGGTGGCGGTCGATGTTGGCGTTGATGACGCCGGAGAGCAGGCGCGGGGCCTTGTCGACGAGGGCGAGGTATTCCTTCTTGGCGGTGCGTTCGGCGAACTGGGCGACGAGCGCGTGGTAGGCCTTGTCGGTCTTCGCGAGGACGATGACGCCGGAGGTCTCGCGGTCGAGGCGATGCACGACGCCGGGGCGGGGCGCGCCGCCGGCCGGGGCGAGCTTACCCTTGGTGTAATGGAGCAGGCCGTGGACGATCGAGACCTCGTCGGAGCCTTGCACCGGGTGCGTGAGCAGCCCGGCGGGCTTGTTGACGGCGATGATGTGCGCGTCTTCGAAGAGGACCTCGAGGGCCATCTTCACCGGGCGGGCGGTGGGCTCGCCGGGGGAGGGTAGGGCGACTTCGATGGCGTCGCCGGGGTTGAGCAACGTGCGGCAATCGGCCGTCTGGCCGTTGACCTTCACCATGCCGAGGTCGAGGGCCTTCTGCACGCGGGAGCGGCTGACGCCGTCGAGCAGCGTGGCGATGATCTTGTCGGCGCGGGCGGGTTCGAATTCGCTTGGGATGCGGGTCTTGAAGATCTCATCCGGGCGGACTTCCTCGATGGGCGCCTTGGCCGGACGGGCCGCGTAGGGCACGTGCGGGGCGGGCTTTTCCTTGCGCTTGAGCGCTTTGGCCGTGCGGGCCTGCGGACGGGATCCGAGGCGCTTGGGCTGGGCCTTCTTCGGCTTTTTTTGGTTGGCCATGTTATTTGGCCTTACCGAGGAGGTATGCGGGATTCAATTTTTGGAGGGGCTTGGGAAGGAAGAGGCCGTCTTTGCGGATCACCTGGCCGTCGAAACGGATCTCACCGCCGCCGTATTCGGGGCGCTGGATGCAGACCATGTCCCAGTGGATGGACGAATGGTTGCCGTTGTCGGTGGTCTCGTAGCACTTGCCGGGCGTGAAGTGGAAGGAGCCCGCGATCTTCTCGTCGAACAGGATGTCCTGCATCGGGTTGAGGATGTGCGGATTGAAGGCGATGGCGAACTCGCCGATGAAGCGCGCGCCGCCGTCGGTATCGAGGATCTCGTTGAGGCGCTTGGTGTTGTTCGAGGTGGCCTCGACGATCTTGCCCTTGCGGAAGACGAGACGGATGTTCTCGAAGGAGACGCCCTGGTAGATGGTCGCGCAGTTGTACTGCAGCACGCCGTTGACGGAGTCCTTGATCGGCGCGGTGAAGACCTCGCCGTCGGGGATGTTGTATTCGCCGCCGCAGGGGATGGCGTTCATGCCCTTGATGTTGAACTTCAGGTCGGTGCCCTGGCCGGTGATGTGGACCTCGTCGGTCTTCATCATCGCCTGCTTGAGGGCTTCCATGCCCGGGATCATGCGGGAGTAGTCGAGCGTGCAGACGCGGAAGTAGAAGTCGGCGAAGGCTTCGGTGCTCATCTTGGCCTGCTGGGCCATCGAGGAGGTGGGCCAGCGGAGGACGACCCACTTGGTCTTGTTGACGCGGTGGTCGAGGACCGGGCGCATCATCTCGCCGTTGAGCTTGGCCTGGGCGGCCGGGATGTCGCTGCCTTCGAAGATGTTGTCCGAACCGCGCACGGCGACGTAGGCCTGCATCTTCTTCATGCGGGCGAGCTCGTGGTCGGCGGCCAGCTTGAACTGATCCTTGGTGCCGCCCTTGACCATCTCGCGGCCGATGCGGGCCTTGTGGAGGTTGACCATCGGGGTGGCGCCGCGTTCGCGGGCGGCCCGGATCAGGGCGATGACGAAGTCCTCGGGGACGTCGTGGGCGTCGATGAGCACGTTCTCCCCCTTCTTGAGACGGGTCGAGAAACCGCAGAGCACGTCGGCGAGCTTTCCGTAGCGAGGATCCATGATGCGGGTAAGTTGCGACCCCCTCGGGCCCTTTCCAAGCGTGAAAGGAGCGCTTGCGATGCCGCGGGCTCCTCGCACGGTGTCCGCATGTCCGATCCTACGCCCTCAGCTCGCGCCCTGGCCTTGGCGGAAGAGGCGTCGTTCGACTTCGCCGTCGGCGACGAAGCCGCGGCCCTCGCGAAGCTGCAGGCGGCGGTCACGGCCGATCCGGCCTGCTTCGAAGCCTGGCTCGCCAAGGCGGAGGTCCACTTCGCCGCGGGTCAGTATGACGAAGCCCTCGCCGCCGGCGAACAGGCCCTCGCGCTCCGGCCCAAGGACATCCACGTCCACACTTCGATGTCCCGCATCTGGATGGAGCGGGGCGACAAGACCAAGGCCGAGCATCATGGCGCCCAGGCGCGCATCCTCGGTTGGGGCGACCAGCTCAAGGGGCCGGAAGGCAAGCAGCCGGGGGAACTGTAATCACAAAAGGGGTAGGGGTGGGGGCAGGGGTAGTTTGTGAGTCAGTAAAACAAGGTGTCGTGCCTACTCCGACCCCTACCCCTATCCCTACCCCTAGTGTTTCACTTGTCCCACCCGTGTGACACGGTGTCGCGGGCAAAAGCGGGAACAATGACACATTTAGGGGGTCGGGAAGGGGGCTGCCCCCAGAAAACGCCCTAAATCATTTGCTAAACCTCGGTAAAACGGCTTTGGCATCTGTTCTGCAACTTACCCGACGTCCCTCCGGACTAACCTCTACCCAAATACCCACCATGGCCAAAAACACCAAACCCAGCGTCAAGCCCCTCGGCGATCGCGTCCTCCTCCAGCGCATCGAAGAGGCTGAAGAAATCAAGGGCGGCATCATCATCCCGGACTCCGCCAAGGAGAAGCCGCAAGAAGCCAAGGTCATCGCCCTCGGCACCGGCGCCCTCGACAAGGACGGCAAGAAGGTCGCCTTCAACGTCAAGGTCGGCGACAAGGTCCTCGTCGGCAAGTACGCCGGCACGGAAGTGAAGCTCAACGAAGAGATCTACCTCCTCCTCCGCGAAGAAGAGATCCTCGCCGTCGTCGAATAATCTAACCCCCAACTCTCAAACCACACCAACATGTCCAAGAAGCAGATCCTCTTCGATGAAGCCGGCCGCCGCAAGGTGCTCAACGGCGTCTCCATCCTCGCCCGCGCCGTCAAGGTCACCCTCGGTCCCAAGGGCCGCAACGTGATGATCGACAAGAAATTCGGCGCCCCGAAGGTCACCAAGGACGGCGTCACCGTCGCCAAGGAGATCGAACTCGACGATCCCTACGAGAACATGGGCGCCCAGATGGTGCGCGAAGTGGCCTCCAAGACCGCCGACAAGGCCGGCGATGGCACCACCACCGCGACCGTCCTGGCCGAAGCCATCTACAAGGAAGGCCTCCGTTTCGTCGCCGCCGGCGCCAACCCGATCTTCGTCAAGCGTGGCGTCGACAAGGCCGCCGAAGCCATCGTCAAGGAACTCGCCGTGATCTCCAAGAAGGTCAAGGACCGCAAGGAGATCAAGCAGGTCGCCACCGTCTCCGCCAACTGGGACGAGTCCATCGGTGACATCATCGCCGAAGCCATGGACCGCGTGGGCAAGGACGGCACCATCACCGTCGAAGAAGCCAAGACCATCGAGACCACCCTCGACGTCGTCGAAGGCATGCAGTTCGACAAGGGTTACCTCTCCCCGTACTTCGCGACCAACGCCGAGACGCTCGAGGCCATCCTCGAAGACGCCTACATCCTCCTCTACGAGAAGAAGGTCAGCGCCATGAAGGACCTGCTGCCTCTCCTCCAGGAAGTCGCCAAGACCGGCAAGCCGCTCCTCATCATCGCCGAGGAGATCGAAGGCGAAGCCCTCGCGACCCTCGTCGTCAACCGCCTCCGCGGCACGATCAACGTCTGCGCCGTCAAGGCCCCTGGCTTCGGCGACCGCCGCAAGGCCATGATGGAAGACATCGCCGTCCTCACCGGTGGCCGCTTCGTCACCGAAGACCTCGGCATCAAGCTCGAGTCCGTCAAGGTCGCCGACCTCGGCCGCGCCAAGCGCATCGTCGTCGACAAGGAGAACACCACCGTCATCCAGGGCGCCGGCAAGTCCGCCGACATCCAGGGCCGCGTGAAGCTCATCCGTCGCCAGATCGAAGAGACCACCTCCGACTACGATAAGGAAAAGCTCCAGGAACGCCTCGCCAAGCTGGCCGGCGGCGTCGCCGTCATCCACGTGGGTGCCGCGACCGAGACCGAGCTCAAGGAGAAGAAGGACCGCGTCGACGACGCCCTGCACGCCACCCGTGCGGCCGTCGAAGAAGGCATCGTCCCCGGTGGTGGTGTCGCCCTCCTGCGCACCGTCAAGGCCATCGACGCCGTGATCAACTCCCTCGTCGGCGACGAGAAGATCGGCGCCCAGATCGTCCGCAAGGCGATCGAAGAGCCGCTCCGCACGCTGTGCTTCAACGCCGGCGTCGAAGGTTCCCTCATCGTCCAGGAAGTGATGCTCAAGCACAAGGGCGCCGAAGGCTACAACGTGGCCACCGGCGAATACGAAGACCTCATCAAGGCCGGCGTCGTCGACCCGACCAAGGTCACCCGCACCGCGATCACCAACGCCGCTTCCGTCGCCGGCCTGCTGCTCACCACGGAGTGCCTCATCACGGACCTCCCGGAAGACAACAAGCCTGCCGCCGGCGGCGACCACCACGACCACTGAGGTCGCTGAGCGATCGCTTCCCGAACACGGCGCCCGATTGGGCGCCGTTTTTTTGGCCGAGTGGACCGCCGCCAGCCAGGGCCTTTCATTTTTACGACAGCCCAGCCGCTGTCGCGGTCGGGATTGCCCACTTTTTGACGATTCTGCGGGTTGCTTCCGAACCTCCCTGCGTTTGGCTTGTTCCATACCCCTATGCGCCTCTTCGTCGCCTTCCTGTCGGCCTGCTACGCCGCCCTTGCTTCCGCCGCGCCCACGTCCGGCCCCGTCCGCGTGCTTTACCTCGACGCCGCCGGCGAAGAGCAGTCCGCCGTCGGCCCGCTCCAGTCGCTGATGGCCGAGCTCGGTCGCGATGCGATCTGGTTCGACTACGCGACCGGTGCGACCCCTGACGCTGCGACGCTTGAGCGCTACGACGCCTTGGCGGTGAAGCCGAATACCGATGGTTCACCGGCCCTGACCAACGTCATCAAACTGCCTGACGGCGCGCTGGTGCCGGTGCTCGTCATTAAGGCCGACACGAACGCCGCGGACTTCCGTCCGCAGCTCGAGGCCGCGCTCTCCGCCGGCCGCAAGTCCGCCTGGAAGGCCTTCCTCGCCCAGCGCGAACCCGAGGTCCGCGAGAAGCACCCCCAGGTCGCCAATTACGAGAAGCGTCCTGAGCCGCTGACTTTGCAGAAGCCTTATTCGGTCAAGGGCAGCATGGAGCGCACGCAGGTTCCGGCGGACATGAAACTGGTGCTCTTCGCCGCCGAGCCTGACATCATGAAGCCCATCGCGTTCGCGTGGGACGCCCGCGGCCGCCTCTGGGTCTGCGAGACCTCCGACTACCCGCACGGCGTGAAGGAAGACCAGCAGCAGGGCAATGACCGCATCAAGATCTGCGAAGACACCGACGGCGACGGCAAGGCCGACAAGTTCACGGTCTTCGCCGACAAGCTCAACATCCCGACGAGCCTCGTCTTCGCCAACGGCGGCGTGATCGTCGCGCAGTCCCCGAACTTCGTCTTCCTCAAGGACACCGACGGCGACGACAAGGCCGACGTCCGCCAGGTCATCATGACCGGCTGGGGCATCCGCGACACCCACGCCCAGGCGAGCAGCCTGTCCTACGGCTATGACAACTGGCTCCGCGGCGCGGTCGGTTACAGCGGCTTCGCCGGTGAAGTCGGCGGCGAGAAGAAGAACTTCGCCATGGGCAGCTACCGCTTCACCGCCGACGGCTCCCAGCTCGAGTTCCTCCACCAGTTCTCCAACAACACCTGGGGCTACGGCGCCAACGCCGCTGGCGACTCCTTCGGCGGTACGGCCAACAACGCCCCGATCTTCTTCGGTGGTATCCCTGCGACCGCGTGGGCCAAGGGTTCCCGCGGCATGTCGGCCAAGAAGATCAACGTCGTCGACAAGGCCCACACGATCACCCCGAACTTCCGTCAGGTCGACGTCATGGGCGGCTACACCGCCGCCGCCGGCTCGACCTTCATCTACTCCGCCCAGCTCCCGCCCCGCCTGCAGGGCAAGGCGATGGTCTGCGAGCCGACGATGAAGCTCATCGGCCTCATGGACGTCCAGCCCGCCGGCGCCGGCTATGTCGCCAAGGACGGCTACAGCCTCGTCGCCAGCTCCGACGAATGGATGTCCCCGGTCTTCGCCGAAGTCGGTCCCGACGGCGCCATCTGGTTCGCCGACTGGCAGAACTTCATCATCCAGCATAACCCGACCCCGAGCGTGAATCGCGGCGGTTACGACGCCAAGACCGGCGTCGGCGGCGCGCACGAGAACGACCTCCGTGACCACGCCCGTGGCCGCATCTACCGCATCGTCTGGGATAAGGCCGGCAATGTCGCCAAGGCCGCGCAGGGCGACTCCTCCGCCGACCTCCTAGCGGGTCTCGGCGGCAGCACCCAATACGGACGACTCCGCGCCCAGCGCCTGATCGTCGAAGGCAAGAAGGCCGACCTCGCCCCGGCCCTTCGCGACCTCGTCGTAAAGTCCTCGGCCGACGTCGCCGCCATCCACGCTCTCTGGTCTCTCCACGGCCTCGGCGAACTCGACGCCTCCACCCACCAGGCCGCGCTGCTGTCCGCCTCGCCGGAACTCCGCCGTAACGCCATCCGCGCCCTGGGCGCCGACGCCGCCGCCCAGAAGCTCTTCTATGGGGCGGGCGTCGTGGCAGACAAGGCCCCGGCCACCCGCCTGGCCGCCCTCGTCAAACTGGCCGATTTCCCGACCTCGCCGGAAGTGCAGACGCTTGTCCGCCAGCTCGCCGCCGATCCGGCGGTGAAGTCCGATGAATGGCTCAACGAGGCTTCTCGCCTGCTCGCCAAGAAGCACAAGACCGCGGCGTACGTCGAAGGCCCGAACCTGCTGCCCAACCCGGGCTTCGAAGAAGTCGCCGATGACAAGAAGACGCCGCTCGGCTGGAAGCGCCGCGACTACGGACAGCGCGCGGGCAACAAGGACGCCAACTGGGGCATCGTCATCGACCCGAAGAACGTCCGCTCCGGCAAGCACGCCATGCGTGCCATCACCCGTGACGAGGCCGACACGAGCTTTTTCGCCGACGTCGAGCTCAAGCCGAACACCGACTACCGTCTCAGCGCCTGGATCAAGACCCATGCGCTGCGCGGCAAGGCCAGCCTCAACGATCACATCGGCCGCGCCGAGACCGAGAAGGTCACCGCCCGCGAGTCCGACTGGACCGAGGTCGAGGTCGTCTTCAACAGCGGTAATCGCACCAAGGCCAGCATCAACCTGCTGCACGTCGCCACCGGCGATTCTTTCTATGATGACGTCCGCCTCTCCGAGCTCACCGTCGCGGGCGAGGCTGCGGTGACCGCCGGCGATGCCGCCCGCGGAGCGGACATCTTCTGGAAACATCCCACGGCCGCCTGCGCCATCTGCCACATGGTGGGAGGGAAGGGCAGCGCCATCGGCCCCGCGCTCGACGGCCTCGCCACCCGCGCCACGCCGGCTTACATCCATGAGTCCTTGACCGAGCCGAACAAGGTGCTCGCCAAGGGCTTCGAGAAGCTGGGCGTCTCGCCGATGCCCCCGATGGGCCTGATCCTCAAGCCGCAGGAGCTCGAGGACGTGAAGGCCTACCTGCAGGCCTTGAAGTGACGCCCGGCCGGCCCGCCCCAATCTGATTGATTCGGGGTGGGTCAAGCCTATGCCTTGTCCGCATGTGTTCCGTCGAACTGAAGAAGCCGATGCATCCGATGGCCGTGATGGCCTCCTTGGTGGGCGTCACGTTGGTCTCCTGCGCGCTGCTTTATTTCGGCGTCCCGGGCACCGCCTTCAATGGGATGAAGTCCGGCGTGTTCTTCCCGATGCAGGTTGAGTTCGACGACGCGCGCTTCATGGATCACCTGATCAAGTGCGACTCCAAGGAGGTGACCGCCGAGGTCCGCAAGGCGCTGGTGAAGGTCCAGCCCGACTACCCGGTCGCCAAGGCTTCGGTGTTCCTGACCAACTATCCGTCTGGTTATAAGTTCCACGTCACCTACGCCAGCTACTACGGCCAGCACTTTTCCTTCAGCGCTGAGAAGTGGTTCCGCCGCGGCGCTCAGGTCGGCGAGCCGACGATCGATGCCGAGATCAAGGCCAAGGACGACGCGTTCGAGAATGCCATCCGCGACGCCATCGAGGCCTACTTCAAGTCCAAGGGCGCGCACGGCTGAGGGCAGGGCCGGGGTAGGGGTAGCGGTAGTCGATGCATGCAAAGCAGAGAGCCTCGGATTGCTCCGAGGCTCTTGCAAAGTGGGGTGATTGAGGGGACTTGAACCCCCGACCCCTGGTACCACAAACCAGTGCTCTAACCAACTGAGCTACAACCACCGTGCGTCCCTCCTTGGGAGGAAGGAGACTTCATCAAGGGAATCCAGTGGGGATTGTCAAACTCGGACCCGAAGGCGGCTTTATGGGGCTCTAGCAGCATCGCCCCACATCCCGCTCTTAGGACATCTGGGACGCTCCTTGAACCAATTCGGTATCTGCACTTTTGGCCAACCACCGTAACGTTTAGCCTTTTGCCTCTATCTGCGCCGCCCGGAAGAGATTCGGGGCTTTGGTCATGCTGGCGACGTCCAGGTCGAAGGGGAGCCGGGTCTGCGTCGGCCTGAGGTTGAAATGGCGGCTATAGGCCATTGATTTGATGCCTAAGAACTTCCGCACGCCCTGATCCTTTAGTATAAAAGCGGCTGACAATTTCGATGCCGACCCTAAGGTCAATCGTCAGCCAAGCTGATGCCTTCCGCCACCATCTCACAGGTTATGCCTTGCTCATCGGCCAAGGTCTTCGAGTTGCTTCATGACTATTCTCGCCGCCTAGAGTGGGACACCTTGCTAAAAGAGGCCCGACTTACGAGAGGTCATCAGTTTTCCGCCAAAGGCGCGACGTCTCTTTGCGTCGGAAAACCCTTCTTCGGGCTCATTGGCGTTGAAACTGAGTATGTCACCTTCGCTCATGGCTCCATCGCTGCCGTGGAGATGATTAACAAGCCTCCGTTCTTTGATCACTTCGCCGCTAGCATTCGTCATCAGGACGGAGCTGAAGGTGGCTCGCTGGTCATTTACAAATTTCAGTTCCTAGCCCGTCCGGCTTGGTTGCGATGGCTCTTGCATCCGGTCATGCTTTTCACGCTGAGTCATGAGACCCGTAAGCGTCTGAAAGCCCTGGCAGAGTTTCTTAGCCACGACGCGACAAGGTGAAGGGGGTGGCGGCATCCCCTGCATTGGCTAGGTATGCTCTGCGCCCGATGCCCGACTCCGCAGAGCGCGGAATGGCTTAAAAGCCGCCGGCTTGGTGCTAGTTTGGCTTCTCAGCCGAGTTTTCCTCCCTTTATCCTTTCCCTTTGCCCCAGCGTATCGCTTTCTAACCCGACACTATGTCTACGTTTTCCGACCTCGGTCTACCCGAGCCAGTCCTGCGCTCCTTAGCCGAACACGGCTACGTGACCCCGACCCCGATCCAAGCTCAGGCCATCCCCGTGATCATGGGACGCAAGGATCTCATCGGCGCCGCCCAGACCGGCACCGGCAAGACCGCCGCCTTCGCGCTCCCGACGCTCTCGCTCCTCGGTCCCGCCGCCGGCAAGCCCCGTTGCCTCGTGCTCGTCCCGACGCGCGAGCTCGCCGTCCAGGTCGACGAGAACTTCCAGAAATACGGCAAGCACTTCGGCACCCGCACCGCGCTCCTCTACGGCGGCGTGGGCTACGGCGCCCAGGTCAAGGCCCTCGAGGAGGGCGTCGACGTCGTCATCGCCACCCCGGGCCGCCTGCTCGACCTGCATGAGCAGAAGATCCTGGATCTGAAGTCCATCCAGATGCTGATCATGGACGAAGTCGACCGCATGCTCGACATGGGCTTCATCGAGGACGTCACCCGCATCGTCAACTACTGCCCGAAGGACCGCCAGACGCTGCTCTTCTCGGCCACGATCTCCGACGCCATCGGCCGCATCGCGGGCTGGGCCCTCCGAGATCCGGTGACCGTCGACGTACGTACCGGCCTCGGCGCCGCCGACACGGTCGACCACGCGATCTACCCGGTCGATATCTTCCAGAAGTATGACCTGCTGCTGGCCCTGCTCAACAAGAGCGGCTACAAGTCCGTCATCGTCTTCACCCGCACCAAGCGCGACGCCGACCGCATCGCCGAGTGGATCGAAGGCCACGGCACGCCCGTCGCGACGATGCACGCCGACCGCACCCAGTCCGAACGCGCCGCCGCGCTCGCCGGTTTCAAGTCCGGTAAGTTCAGCATCATGGTGGCGACCGACATCGCTTCCCGCGGCCTCGACATCCGCGGCGTGACGCACGTCATCAACTACAACGTCCCGGAGCACGCCGAAGACTACGTCCACCGTATCGGCCGCACCGGCCGCGCTTCCGCCGAAGGCGAAGCCTTCACGCTCTACTCGCCGGACGAGATGCACCACCTGCAGCAGATCGAAGTCCTCCTCGGTCGGGGCATCGAGCGCCGTAAGCTCGAAGGTTTCCGTTACTACTCCGAACCGCAGCTGACCCCGGGCGGCCCCAAGGCCGCCGCGGTCTCGCGTAAGCGCAACCGCTGATCGTGTCCGTGCCTGCTTCCGAGCCTCCGATGCGGCGAGCCCTCGAGCTCGCCCGTCAGGCTTGGGGACGCACGCACCCGAACCCCATGGTGGGGGCGGTCATCACCGAAGGCGGCCGGATCGTCGCCGAAGGCTTCCACGCCAAGGCCGGCGAGCCGCATGCCGAGGTGATGGCCCTGCGCACCCTGGGCCGTAAGCCCGCCGCGGACGCCGTCCTGCACGTCACGCTCGAGCCTTGCTGCACGCATGGGCGCACGCCGCCGTGCGTGGACGCCATCCTGGCCGCGGGTTTCCGCACCGTGGTCGTGGGCGCCCGCGACCCGAACCCGGCCCATGCCGGCCATGGCCTCGAACTGCTGCGCGCCAAGGGCGTGGCGGTCGTCGAAGGCGTGCTCGGCGAGGAATGCGCCGAACTGAACCTCATCTTCAATCACTGGATCGCGCGCGGCGTGCCGCTCATCGCGCTCAAGGTCGCAGCCACGCTCGACGGCAAGCTGACCTTGCCGGCCGGGCAGGGCAGGGCGATCACCGGTCCGGCCGCGCAGGCCTACGTGCATCGCCTGCGTCGCCTCTTCCCGGCCATCGCCGTGAGCGCCGATACCGCGCTCGCCGATAATCCGCGCCTCACCGCGCGCGGCGACGACGGCGAGACCTGTCCGGTGCGCTTCGTGCTGGACCGACATTTCAAGACCGCCGGCCGGACCGGACTGAATCTCTTCCACGACGCGCACCGCATGCGCACCATCGTCGTCGGCCTCGGCGCCGCCGCCAAGAAGTCCGACCTCGCCTGGTATGAGGCCGAGGGCGTGCAAGTCTGGTCCTTGGTCGGCGACGAAGCTTCCTTCCTCCAGGTCTGGGCGGAACGTTGCGCCCAGGAGAAGATCACCGGCGTGCTCGTCGAAGCCGGCCCCCGGCTCGCGGCGTCCCTGCTGGCGACCGGCGCCGCGGACTACCTGTATGCCTTCGTCGCGCCGCGTTCCGGCGATCCGACGGCGCCCGGCTGGCAGGATGGGGTGACGCTTCCGGCGGGCCTGCTTCGGGCCTCCCTGGTCGGCTCAGACGCCCTTTATCAGGGTCGCCTGAGGTAAGTCCTGCCTTCCTTCTAGAAAGACCTCCTAGGCCGAATTAGGGGTGATTACGTCGTCTAACGCAGGCGGGGGAGGGTCTTTTTGACGCTGAAGGGTCGCCTTGCCTGTTTAGGCTCGACTTTTCAAGAAAATCTTACATCACAGCGAGTCCGCCTCCCTGTCCTCCGCAGAATGGCCCTAACCTTCACAATCCTAACAACTTATGACAGAGAAAATCTTGGACCACAAGCGTAAGGAGAAGCCCTCCTTCACCTCTCTCATCGAGAAGAAGCGGGATGGCGGCGAGTTCACCGCCGACGAGATCCGTCATATCGTCGACTCGATCATGGACGCCGAGATGCCGGAGGCGCAGCAGGCCGCTCTCGCGATGGCGATCTACTTCAAGCAGATGTCCGCGCAGGAGACCGCGCTCCTCGCTGAAGAGCTTCGTCTCTCGGGCGACGTCATCGACCTCGACCGTCTCACCCAGCCGAAGATCGCGAAGGTCTCGACCGGCGGCGTGGGCGACAAGACTTCCATGGTGCTCGGCCCGCTCGGCGCCGCCGCCGGTGTCATCATGCCCGGCATGAACGGCAAGGACGAGGAGTTCTGCCTCTCGACCGTCGAGAAGCTCAGCTCGATCCCGGGCTTCAAGGGCAAGGCCACGATGGACCAGTTCCGCCAGCAGCTCGAGCGCGTGGGTTGCGCCGTCACCGAGCAGTGCCGCGAGATCGCCCCGGCCGACGATATCCTCTACACGCTCCGTCAGAAGACGGGCACGATCCCGTCCCTCCCGCTCATCACGGGCAGCATCCTCTCCAAGAAGCTCGCCGAAGGCTGCGAAGGCCTGGTGATCGACGTGAAGTGGGGCAACGGTTCCTTTATCCGCGACCTCGAGCAGGCCAAGCAGCTCGCCCGCATCGTCACCCGCGTCGCCCGCTCGCTCAACCGCAAGTGCGTGGCCCTCGTGACCGACATCAACCAGCCCCTCGGCGACTCCGTCGGCACGGGCCTGGAAGTCCTCGAAGCCGTCCGCCTCCTGAAGGGCGAAGGCCCCGAAGACCTGCAGGACCTCGTCCTCAAGCTGGGCATGGAAGTCGTGCGCCTCGCCGGCGTCGCCGGTTCGACCCTTTCCGCCAAGCAGACCGTCGAGAAGCACCTCAAGGACGGCTCCGCCCTCGAGAAGTTCAAGGCGATGGTCCGTGCCCAGGGCGGCAAGACCGACTGGATCGACGATCCTTCGAAGTTCCCCAAGGCGAAGTTCATCCGCAAGCTGCCCGCCCCGAAGCGCGGCTACGTGCACACCATCGACGCCGGTAAGATCGCCCAGGGCGTCCGTCTCCTCGCCACCCTCAAGGACGGCACGCTCGACCCTGCGGTCGGCGTCACCGAGATCCGCAAGGTCGGCACGCAGGTGAAGCAGGGTGAGCCGCTGATCATGATCCATTACAACGACGAGGCCAAGGTCGACGCGGCGCTGCCGTATTTCCGCGACGCCTACCGCCTCGCCCCGAAGCGCCCGAACATGCCCCCGCTCGTCGTCGAGCGCGTGGCCTGATAAGGCCCGCCAGGAAAGAAGCAGAGCCGCGGAGCGATCCGCGGCTCTCTTATTTTCAGCCTTCGCCCGCCGGCGTGCCGTCAGAGGTCAGGATGAGGACGAGTTTCTGGCCATCCTTGCCGGTGAGCTCGACGTCCACCTGCAGGGCGCTCGGTAGTTGGCGCACGCCGATCGGGCCGGAGATCTGGGCGCAGCCATGGGCCTTGAGGAAGTCGGCCGCCTCGGCGGCGTTCTCCAGCAGGACGAGCCGTCCCAGCAGAGCTTTGCCGTCGGCCTGGCCGACGACGAGTTTCACCGTCTGGTCGCGGAAATGATCGTCGAGCTGCGCCCACGTCACGACGTCTCCGGCGGTGAAGCCGCGCTCGCCCGTGCTTCGCAGGGCGCCCAGCTCCGCCGGCGTGCCTCGCAGCGTCTTGGCCACGGGCTGGCAGCCCACGAACGAGGCGAGGGCCAGGAGCGCGAGCGACAGCCTCATCTCAGAACAGGCGCTTCAGGAACTGCTCCATCTGATACCAGGAGTCGCGGTCGGCGTCGGCGTTATACGCCGCGCCCTTGGAGTTATCGTTGCCGGCGGCCTTGTGGGTGAAGCTGTGCACGGCGCCAGGGTAGCTCACGAGCTTCCAGTCGACGTCATGGTCCTTCATCTCGGCGGTGAACGCAGCGATATCCTTGGCCGCGACGAAGGGGTCGTCGGCGCCGTGGAGGGCGAGGACCTTGGCCTTGATGTTCTTGCCGTCGGCCGGAGTCGGGGAGTCGAGTCCGCCGTGGAAGCTGACGACGCCCAGCACTTTGGCGCCGCTGCGGGCGAGTTCGATCACGGCGGTGCCGCCGAAGCAGTAGCCGGTCGCGGCCAGCTTCGAGGCGTCCGTGCGCGTGTCGCGGGCCAGGAAGTCGAGCGCCGCGTTGGCGCGGGCGCGGAGGAGGGTGCGGTCGGCCTTGTATTTGCCGGCTTCCTTGCCGGCGGCCGGAGGCTGCGGGCGGATGCCCTTGCCGTAGATGTCGGCGACGAGGACGTTGAAGCCCAAGCTAGCCAGCTTGCGCGCGGCTTCCTTCTCGTGATCGCTGACGCCAGTCCACTGGTGGATGATGAGCACGCCGGGCCGCTTGCTGGGCATGGCGTCGTCATAGGCCTGCCAGCCTTCGCAGAGGACGTCGCCGGCCATGTATTCGAGGGGCTTCTCCACGATGGCCGCGGAGAGGGTGCTGACGACGGCGAAGAAGGCGGGCAGGAGGGCTTTCATGCCTGCTAAACTAGGCAGGCCGGGCGACGGCGCAAGCGCCTACGGTCTCAGGCCAGACCGCGCTTGGTCGACGCGGCGAAGTCCACGAAGGCCTTCACGACCCGGCCGGTGGCCTCGGGCAGGCCCCGGGCCTTCTCGATGGACTGCGTGGTGTTGAGGCCGTCGCGGTAGAAGAGGCGGTGCAGCAGCTTCGCGGTGGCGATCTCCTCGTCGGTGAAACCCGAACGCTTCAGGCCGACGGCGTTGATCATCTTGGTCTCGCACGGATTGCCATCGGCGATGACGAAAGGAGGGACGTCCTGCACGCACTTGGAGCAGGCCGCGACCATCGCGTGGTCGCCGATGCGGCAGAACTGGTGGATGCCGGCGTTCCAGCCGATGTTCACGTGGTCGCCGACGTGGACGTGTCCGGCGACGGCGGAGTGGCTGGAGATGACGAGGTGGTTGCCGATCACGCAGTCATGCGCGATGTGCGAATAGGCCAGCAGGACGTTGTCGTCGCCGAGGACGGTCCATTCGCCTTCCTGGGTGCCGAGGTGGACGCTCACGTATTCGCGGAACGTATTGCGGGCGCCGACCTTGAGGCCGGGCTTGCCGGGGCGGGCCTTCAGGTCCTGCGTGCGTCCGCCGATGACGGCGTAAGGGAAGACCTCGCACTGCGGGCCGAGCTGCGTGTAGCCCTCGACCGTCGCGTGGTGGTGCAGGACGCAGCCGTCGCCCAGGGTGACGTCGCCGCCCACGTAGGCGTAGGCGCCGATGACGACGTCCTGGCCGAGCTTGGCGCCGGCTTCGACGATCGCGGTGGGGTGGACTTGCGTGGCCATCCGGTTCAGCCGTTGGGCGAGTCGGCGATGGTGAAGAGCAGTTCGGCGGACGAGACGCACTCGCCGTTGACGAGGCACTCGCACTCGGCGGCGGCGATGCGGCCGCGGACCTTGGTGAGCTTCGCGCGGATCTCGAGGGTGTCGCCCGGCGTGACCGCCTTGCGGAACTTCACCTTGTCGGCGCTCATGAAGAAGACGACCTTCGGGGCTTCGTCGGCGGCGCCGCGGCGCAGCATGATGAGGCCGGCGGCCTGGGCCATCGCTTCGACCTGCAGGACGCCCGGCATGACCGGCTGGCCCGGGAAATGGCCCTGGAAGTACGGCTCGTTGATCGTGACGTTCTTGATCGCGACGAGGGAGTCGTCGTTAAGCTCGACCACGCGGTCGACCATCACGAACGGGTAGCGGTGAGGCAGGGCGTTGAGGATCTGGCGGATGTCGAGCGCCGAGCCGACGGGGGCCGTGGGGGCTTCGACCTTCGGGCCGGCGGGCGCGGCCTTGGCCTTGGGGGCCTTGGATTCCTGCCACTGCTTGCGCACGGCCGCGGCGAGGCGGGCGTTGAGCGCGTGACCGGGGCGGACGGCGATGATGTGCGCCTTGAGGCGGACGCCGGCGAGGACGATGTCGCCGACGATATCGAGGATCTTATGGCGGACGAGCTCGTCCTTGAAGCGCAGGGGCTCCTTGCTGACGATCTTGTCGCCTTTGAGGATGATCGCGGAGTCGAGCGTGCCGCCCTTGATCAGGCCTTTTTCGATGAGGCCTTCGATGTCCTCGTAGATCGTGAACGTGCGGGCCGGGGCGATCTGCGCCTCGTAGGTCTCGGCGTCGATGTCGATCGTGAGGTGCTGCGTGTGGATGCCGCGGTCGTCGGCGGACGTGCAGGTGATGCGCAGGCCGTCGAAGGGCAGGGCGATGATGGAGCGGCTGCCTTCGTTGATCGTGATCGGGTGCGTGAGCACGAACGTCTCGCGCGGCTCGGCCTGCTCGACGACGCCGCACTGGTGGATGAGCGTGGTGAAGGGGCGGGCGGAACCGTCGACGATCGGCGGCTCGGAGGCGTCGAGTTCGATGATGGCGTTGTCCACGGCCATGCCGCTGAGGGCGGAGAGGACGTGCTCGATGGTGTGCAGCTTGACGGTGTCGGAAGAGACGGTCGTCTTACGTTCGAGTTCGGTGATCATCTCCGAGACCGGACGCACCTCGGGCTTGCCGAAAAGGTCGATGCGACGGAACACCAGGCCGCTGTTCGGGGCGCCGGGTTTGAGGGTCAGGGTGACGTCCTGACCGGTGTGGAGGGCCTTGCCCTTGACGGAGGCTTCTTTGCCTAAGGTGCGCTGTTTCATGCCGTTCACACAGTTATTCACACCCCCATCCCTCTGTAAAGGCCTACTTTCGAGGGGTTTGGGGTAGAATTCACTGTGAAGGGATAGGGGTGGGGGTAGGGGTAGGGGGAGGCTGAAAGAGGGCTGATCCGATGAAGGATGGACGATGGAAGATGAAGGATGAAAAGAATGCCCAAATCCTATCCTCCATCGTCCATCCTTCATCTGTTTTCCCCATCTGCCTTTCGCCGTTCTGGCCCTAGCACTGAGCTTGCATCGCGCAGTTGTTCTACCCCTATCCCAACCCCAATCCCTGTCCCTCGTGCGAAAGTTGTTCGCACGCTCACTTGTTCACACGGGGACGCGGTTCCTTGACACTTCGAGGCGCCGGGCAAATCGTCCGCACGTGCTGCTGGTCATCGATAACTACGATTCGTTCACCTACAACCTGGTCCAATACTTCGGGCAGTTGGGCGTGGAGCAGAAGGTGTACCGCAACGACCAGATCACGGTGGAGGAAGCGCTCGCGCTGAATCCCGACCGCGTGATGATCTCGCCCGGTCCGTGCTCGCCCGCCGAAGCCGGCGTGTCGTGCGACATGATCCGCGCCTTCGCCGGCAAGAAGCCGGTCCTCGGCGTCTGCCTCGGCCACCAGGCCATCGGTCACGTCTATGGCGGCAACGTCATCCGCGCGCCGCACCTGATGCACGGCAAGACCTCGCCGGTGTTCCACAATAATACCGACGTCTTCAAGGGCCTGCCTTCGCCGTTCGCCGCGACCCGCTACCATTCGCTCGTCGTCGAGCGTTCGACTTTCCCCGCCGCCCTCGAGGTGACGGCCTGGACCGAAGACGGCCTCGTGATGGGCCTGCGCCATCGCGAACTCCCGATCTGGGGCGTCCAGTTCCATCCGGAGTCCTTCGCCACCGAGCACGGCCTCCAGCTTCTGGGGAACTTCCTCAAGCTCTGAGCGATGTTCTGCCCCCGCTGCAATCACGAGGATACGAAGGTCCTGGAGACCCGCCTCGGGAAGGGCAACCATTCCATCCGCCGGCGCCGCGAGTGCCTGGCGTGCGATCATCGCTTCAGCACGATCGAGGAGATCGTCCGCGAAGGTATGGTCGTCGTGAAGCGCAATGGCGCCCGCGAGGAGTTCGACATCGGTAAGATCGCCTCGGGCGTCCGCAAGGCCACCGACAAGCGTCCGATCGAGCTCGAGCGCATCAACCTGATGATCTCAGAGATCGTCGAGAACCTGCAGGCCAAGTTCGGCGACGAGGTGCCTTCCAGCGCCATCGGCGAGGAGATCATGGCCCGGCTGCAGGCCGTCGACCAGATCGCCTACGTCCGTTTCGCCAGCGTCTATCGTGAGTTCCGCGACATCGACGAACTCGCCAAGGCCATCGACCAGCTCCGCAAGGGAGGAAAGGCGAAGTGACCGCCGCGCTGCCTAAGTCCATCCGCCTCCGCACGCTCAACGCGCTGCTGGCTTCGATGGTGGGCACCGCTCCCCAGCTGCGCACCGACGTCGACGCCGTGCTCCGCGTCTTCGAGGCCGATGACGAGACCGACCCTCGTCTCAACGCTTCCGATCTCGCCGCCGCGGCCGCTCAGATCTTCCGCCTGCTTTCGCCGGACCGCGCCACGCCTTCCGTCGCCGTGCTCGACCATCGCGCCGAACCGTTCGACGCCCTCTGGGCCGGCGAACGCGTCGCCGCCGCCCTCGCCACGACCGGTGAATCCGCCGACGTGCTCTTCTGGGTCGTCGGCCTGCAGGACCAGTATCTCGCCGGCACCCGCGCCCGTTCGACGCGGTGGCGCGCGGCCTACGACGAAGCCGTCGACACCGTGCAGGGCCTGGTCGCCCGTCAGGCCGGCCGTCGCCGCGTGACGGTCGTCGTCCTCTGATTTCCCATGAGCGCCCCGAAGACGCTGTTCCAGAAGATCGCCGACCAGGAGATCCCCGCGAAGCTCATCCACGAGGATGCGGTCTGCGTGGCTTTCCATGACATCGACCCGAAGGCGCCGACCCATGTGCTGGTCGTGCCCCGCAAGGCTATCCCGCGTGTCGCCGCCGCCACCGCGGAAGACCAGGCGACCCTCGGTCACCTGCTCCTCGTGGCTGGCCGACTGTCCCGTCAGCTCGGTCTGGCGAACGGCTTCCGCATCGTGATCAACAACGGTCCGGACGGCGGTGAGTCGGTCCCGCACCTGCACGTGCATCTGCTGGGTGGACGCGCCCTCCATTGGCCGCCAGGCTGAGGCCATGAGCGCGCCTGAACCCTGCCTCGTCCTCGACGGCTCCGCCCGCGCCGGAGTCCGGGTGGGAGTTCTCTCGGGCGGTCGCTGGGTAGGGCAGGGCATCTCGCCTGACGGCGCCTTGGAAGGTCTCTTCGGTTGCGTCGAAGCCGCGCTGGCGGACGCGAAGCTGTCGCTGGCGGACATCCGCTCCTTCGCGCTCTGTGTCGGTCCAGGTTCGGTGCTCGGCATCCGCATCGCCGCGCTCGCCGTCCGTGCTTGGTCAGCGCTCGAGCCGCGTCCGATCTTCGTCTGGGAATCCCTCTCCGCGCTGGCGCGCTCCGCGCTCGTCGCCGGAGAACAAGGTCCGTTCCTCGTGGCCGTCGAATCGCGGCTGAAGCGCTGGCACGCCCTCGAGGTCGCCACCGATGGTTCGCTTGGCTCGCCCTTTGAAGCCGAGGCCGCGCAGCTGAACTCCGCCGGCCGTCGTCTGTTCGCCTGCGGTGAAGTCGCCGTCACCGCCTTGCCTGCGCATGTCCCCGTCCCGCCGCCTTGGTCCGCCTTGCCGGTATTGCTGGCCCAGCCGGGTTTCCTCCGCGAGGAAGCCCGCCCGGACGCACTGAACGTCGCCCAGGATTTCGCGACCTGGTCCGGTGAGCGCCACCGCGCCGACGCATGAGCACGACCGCCGCCCGCGCCTGGGTCGAGATCGACCTCCCCGCCATCGACCGCAATGTCGGCCGGATCAAGCAGGCCTTGCCGCCGCATGTGCGTTACGTCGCGGTCGTGAAGGCCAACGCCTACGGCCACGGCATGCCGGAGGTCGCCACGCGCCTCCTGCAGGCCGGTGTCGACTGCTTCGCGGTGGCCAACGTCGCCGAGGCCGCGATCCTGCGCGAGATCGGACATGACGCGGATATCCTGCTGCTCAGCCCGACCTTGCCGACCGAACTCGCGCGCGCCGTCGCGCTGGGACTCGACATCACCTTGAACTCCCTCGCGGAAGCGCAGGCGCTCGCCGCGCTCGTCCGCGGCCGCGACCGTCGCGCGAAGGTCCACGTGAAGGTCGATACCGGCATGGGCCGCGCGGGCGTCTGGCATGAGCAGGCTGCGGAACTCTTCGCCTTCGTACTCGCCGAACCCGGCCTCGAGTGGCGCGGGGTCTACACGCATTTCTCCGACGCCGACCACGATCAGGCCTTCACCGCCGCGCAGCGCGCGACGTTCCTTCGCCTGCTGGAGACGATTCCTGCTTCGGTCCGCGCCGGCCTGCTGATCCATGCCGACAACAGCGCCGGCCTCGAGAGTTTCTCCGCTTCCGCTCCGTTCAACGCCGTGCGCGTCGGACTGATGCAATACGGCCTGCCTCCCTCGGCGGGCTCCTTCCTGGCCAGCCTCCGTCCGGAGCCGGTGCTTTCCTTCCACGCCCGCGTGGTCTTGGTCAAAGACCTGCCTGCCGGTACGGCCGTCAGTTATAATCGCACCAAGCTCCTCGCTCGCCCGAGCCGCGTGGCCGTCGTCGCGGTCGGTTACGGCGACGGCGTGCCCACCGCCGCCAGCAACCGCGGCCACTTCCTCGTCCGTGGGATCCGTTGTCCGATCCTGGGACGCGTGACCATGGACCAGACCATCGTCGACGTCACCGATGTCCCCGCCGTGGCCGTGGGCGATGTCGTCACGATCCTCGGCGCACAGGGCGGCGACCGTATCACGGTCGCGGAGTTCTGCGCCTGGTCTGACTGCATCCCGTGGGAGGCCCTGTGCACGCTCACGCAGCGCGTCCAGCGCGTCTACCGGACCGACCGCACCTGATCATGGCTGCCTTTCTCCGTCTCGCGCTGCTCTGCGCCTTCACGGTCGTCTTGCGCGCGACGGATGACCCTCTCGCCGTCGCGATCGGTCATGCGAAAGCGCATTCACAGGGCGATGTCCCGGCCAGCTTCGTCGCGGCGGATTACCGCGGCGACCTCCGCGACCTGCCGATCGGCGTCTTTGATTCCGGCGTGGGCGGCTTGACGGTCCTCGAGGCCCTCAAGGCCCACGACCGTCACGACAATCGCACCGGCAAAGAAGGCGCGGACGGCGTGCCGGATTTCGCCGGCGAGCGTTTCGTCTATTTCGGAGACCAGGCCAACATGCCGTACGGGAATTACTCCGCCGTCGGTCGCACGGATTTCCTCCGCGAGCTCATCCTGCGGGATGTCCTGTTCCTGCTCGGCCGACGCCATGCCCAAGGTCAGAAGCCGCCGGTGAAGGCCGTCGTCATCGCCTGCAACACCGCCACCGCTTACGGTCTGGAGGACATCCGGGCCGCCGTGAAGTCGTGGGGGCTGCCCGTCATCGTGGTCGGGGTCGTCGAAGCCGGCGCGCAAGGCCTGGCCGAGACCGCTGGTGGCGCGCAGGGCGGAGTGGCCGTGCTCGCCACCGTCGGCACCTGCGCCTCCAACGCCTATCCCAAGGCGCTCGCCAAGGTGACCGCCCGTCCCGTCCGTCAGCTGGGCTCGGCCACCCTCGCGGCCGCCATCGAGGGCGATCCTTCGGTCACGACGCCGATCCGGGACATCATCCGTGCCGACGTCGGGGCGTTCTTGAAGTCCGCCGCCGCCGACAAGGCCGCGCCGATCGACACCTTGATGCTGGGCTGCACCCATTATCCGTTGGTCGCCGACGAGATCGCCGCGGCCTTCGGCTATTGGCGCGACCATGAGAGCGCCGGCCGTAAGCCTTACGCCGCGCTTGTCGCGACGGAACTCAAGCAGGTGAACCCCGCCGCCTGGACGGCCGAGGCGCTCTGGCGCTCGTTGCAGGGCGCCAAGATGATGGCGGTGACGCCGCCTTCAGCCGGCGACCAGTTCTTTATCTCTATCCCGAATCCTGCGTGGCCGGGCATCGGTCTGGCCGCTGACGGCTCGTTGAGTTACGAGTATAAATACGGTCGTCTGCCTAATCAGGTCGGACGCGAGGACACGATCAACGTGCCCATGACGCCGGAGAAGCTTCCTGGGGCGACCGCGAAGCTCGTCCGTGAAAAGCTCCCGCTGACTTGGAAGAGCCTGCAGCTGGCCCGCTGAGCCCGGAGGCTCAGGGTTGAGTGGCAGGCTCGCGACGGACGGCCACCACCATGGCGACCACGACGCAAAGGACGGAGAGGCTGGCTGACACGAGCTGCATCTCCGCCAGGAGAGTCTGGTAGACGTGCGGAAGCAGGGCGGCCAAGCCCGTCCCGACCGATGTGCGGTCGAGCGGGTGCTGGCGGGCGATGAACATCCCTACGGACCAAAGCACCGCGGGGGTCATGTTCCAGAGGGCGTCCGTCGGGGTGAGCCAAGGTTCCCACTGAAGGAAGAGCTCGGCTGTCATTACCAGGCACAGGAAGCAGACCAGCGCCAGGATGAGGTTCTCCAAGAGGTTGTGCCCGCGCTCGGCGTCGGCGAGCAGGGCGGCGTTACGCGTGGCGACGAATCGGCCGTAGGCCGTCGCCGCCAGCGCCACGAAGATCAGCAGATAGACTACATTCTCCATGACAGTCCATCTAGGGCGGGGTCGGGCGGCGGCGGTCAGGCCGACGGTCAGCTCTTGAAGCCGAAGTACTGGCTGGCGTTACCGTAGCAGACGTCGGCGATCAGGCGTTCGTTCCAATCCTGGCGGTCCGGGATGCGGCCCGACTCGACGTCTTGGCCGACGAGGTCGCACAGGATGCGGCGGAAGTATTCGTGGCGAGGGTAGGAGAGGAAGGAACGCGAATCGGTGATCATGCCGATGAAGCGGCTGAGCAGGCCGAGGTCGGAGAGTGCGTTCATCTGGTCGCGCATGCCGCGTTCCTGGTCGAGGAACCACCAGCCCGAGCCGTATTGGATCTTGCCCGGCGTGACGCCGTCCTGGAACGAGCCCGGGAGGCAGGCGAAGAGGGCGGTGTCGGCGGGATTGAGGTTGTAGAGGATCGTCTTGCCGAGGGCGTTCTCGCCCGAGAGCGTGCCGAACCAGCGGATGAGGCCTGGGCCCTGGCGGAAGTCGCCGATCGTGTCGCAGCCGGCGTCGGAGCCGAGGCGCTTGAGCAGGCCGAGGTTCGGGTCGCGGACCGCGCCGAGGTGCAGCTGGGTGGCCCAGCCCTTGGCGTGGTTGAGGCGGCCGACGTGCAGCATGATGAAGGCCGTGAACTTCTCGGCTTCCTCGAGCGTGGCGGCCTTGCCGGCGATGGCGTGCTCCCAGATGGCCTTGGCTTCGGCTTCGGTGCAGGAAGCGTCCGGCAGGTAGTCGAGACCGTGGTCGGAGGCGCGGCAGCCGGCGGCGGCGAAGTCGTCGTGGCGCTGGTTGAGGCCGGCGATCAGGCCGGCGAAGGTGTCGGCGCCCTTGCCGGTGGCGGCGGCGAGGCGCTTGGCCCAGGCCTGGACGCGCTCAGGGGAGCGGACCTTGAGGCAGGCGTCGGGGCGGTAGGTCGGGACGACCTTGGTGGCGAAGCCGGACTTCGCGATCTGGTGGTGCAGGTCGAGCGAATCGGCCGGATCGTCGGTGGTGCCGACGACGCGGACCTTCATCAGCTTCAGGATGCCGCGGGCCGTGAGGTCGCCGTGCTTGAGCTGGCGGTTGGCTTCGTCCCAGATCTTCTGGGCCGTGGCGCCTTCGAGGACGTCCTGGATGCCGAAGTGGCGGCGCAGCTCGAGGTGCGTCCAGTGGAAGAGCGGGTTACGGAGCGTGGACGGCACCGTCTCGGCCCAGGCCTGGAACTTCTCGCGGGAAGTGGACTTATCGCCGGTGATCAGGTCTTCGCTGACGCCATTGGCGCGCATCGCGCGCCACTTGTAGTGGTCGCCCGCGAGCCAGATGGCCGTGAGGTCCTCGAAGCGACGGTCGTCGGCGATGTCCTTCGGGCTGAGGTGGCAGTGGTAATCGACGATCGGCTGGTCCTTCGCCACGCCGTGATACAGCTTCTGCGCCGTACCGGTCGAGAGGATGAAGTGGTCGTCCATGAAGGCCATCGTCGTCGGTCTCGTTCAGATGGACATCGCGGCGAAGCCGCCGTCGACGACGATTTCGGCGCCGGTGACGAAGCTGCCGGCGTCGGAAGCGAGGAGGAGCGAGGCGCCGATGAGTTCCTTGGCTTCGCCGAAGCGGTTCATCGGGGTCTTGCCGAGGATCATCGCCACGCGCTCAGGGGTGAGCACCTTGCGGTTCTGTTCGGCCGGGAAGAAGCCCGGGACGAGGGTGTTGACGCGCACGCCCTTCGGCGCCCACTCGCGGGCGAGGTTCTTCGAGAGGTTGTGCACCGCGGCCTTGGAGGCCGAGTAGGTGAAGACGCGGGAGAGCGGCAGGATGCCGGATTCCGAGCCGAGGTTGATGATCGAGCCCTTGCCGGCGGCGACCATCGCTTCGCCGAAGACCTGGCAGCCGAAGACGACGCCCTTGACGTTCACCGTGAGGATCTTGTCGAGCTGGGCTTCGTCGATGTCGAAGAAGGGCGTGGGCGAGTTGACCCCGGCGCCGTTGACGAGGACGTCGACCTTGCCGTGCTGGGCGAGGATGCCGTCGCGGAGCTTGATCAGGTCGGCCTTGTGGGTGGCTTCGCAGGAGAGGAACTCGCCGGAGCCGCCGGAGGCCTTGATCTTGGCCAGGCGGGCGTCGGCCTTGGCGGGGTCGCGGCCGACGAGGATCACGTGGGCGCCGGCGGAGGCGAAGCCTTCGGCCATGGCGCCGCAGAGTTCGCCCGTGCCGCCGATGACGACGGCGACGCGGCCTTTGAGGGAGAAGAGTTCGAGGGAGGACATGGGGCTAGAGTATGGAGTCTGGAGTATGGAGTATGGGAGGCAGAGGCTTAGCGGACGACGCGGGCGCCGCCGCCGGCGAGCTGCTTCTCGACTTCCTTGCGGGTGACCATCGACGTGTCGCCGGGGGTCGTGGACGCCAGCGCGCCGTGGGCGGCGCCATAGTTCACGGCCTTCTGGGCGTCGTTGTGCTCGAGGAAGCCGAAGACCAGGCCCGAGGCGAAGCTGTCGCCGCCGCCGACGCGGTCGAGGATCTCGAGTTCCGGGAACTGGATGCTGTCGTAGAACTTGCCGTCGTGCCAGCAGATGGCGCTCCAGTCGTTCTTCGTGGCGGTGATCACGCGACGCAGCGTGGTCGCGGCGACCTTGAAGTTCGGGAACTGCTTCACGGCTTCGGCGATCATGTCCTTGAACGCCTGGGTCTCGATATGGGAGAGGCTATGGTCCGCGCCTTTGACCTCGAAGCCGAGGGAGGCGGTGAAGTCTTCCTCGTTGCCGATCATCACGTCGACATACTTGGCGATCTCGCGGTTCACTTCCTGGGCCTTCTTGAGGCCGCCGATGGTCTTCCAGAGGGAAGGGCGGTAGTTCAGGTCGTAGGAGACGATCGTGCCGTGCTTCTTGGCGATCTTGACCGCCTCGATGGTGGCCTGCGCGGTGGTCTCGGAGAGGGCCGCGAAGATGCCGCCCGTGTGGAGCCAGCGGACGCCGAGCTTGCCGAAGAGGTGTTCCCAGTCGAAGTCGCCGGGCTTGATCTGCGAGGCCGCGGTGTTGCCGCGGTCCGGGACGCCCACGGCGCCGCGGATGCCGAAGCCACGCTCGGTGAAGTTGAGGCCGTTGCGGACCGTGCGGCCGATGCCGTCGTCTTCGCGCCACTTGATGAAGTCGGTGTTCACGCCGCCCTGCATCACGAAGTCCTCGAGCAGGCGGCCGACCTCGTTGTCGACGAACGCCGTGCACACGGAGGTGCGGAGGTTGAAGCACTTGCGGAGGCCGCGGGCGACGTTGTATTCGCCGCCGCCTTCCCAGACCTGGAACTGGCGCGTGGTGCGCACGCGGCCTTCGCCCGGGTCGAGGCGGAGCATGATTTCACCGAGGGAGACTTGGTCGAAGGCGCATTCCTTCGCCGACTTGATCTGGAGAGCCATGGTAGGAGGAGTTGGGATTGAGAAGTGAGGGGGGCTTAGCCGGTCGGCAGCGCAGCGAGGTCGAACGGCTGATGGCCGATGTGGGACGCGATCTCGTTGAAGGCTTCGACTTCGGCCTTGGAGAAGAGGAGGCCGCCGGCCTTCTGGCTGCGCGCGGCGAAGGTCGCCTCGAGCTGGCCGGGGAGCATGCACTTCTCGTTGCCATGGCCGAGGACGTCGTCGATCACGGCCTTGACGTTCTGGCCCTGGGTGCGGCCCTGGGCGAAGGCGCCGGAGCTCATGGCCTCGGGGTGGATCACCTGGAAGAAGAAGGCGCAGGCCTGCTTCTCGCCGGGGACGTGCGTGCGGCTGCGGATGGTCGGGAGCGAGCCGCCGATGTAGCCGGCGACGATCTCATTGATCAGCGAGAGACCGTAGCCCTTGTGCGCGCCGAACGGGATGAGCGACACGGCTTCGTTCGGGTCGAGGGTGACCTTGCCGTCCTTGTCCACGGCGGCGTCGGGCGGGAGCATCTTGCCTTCGCGCTTGAGCACCTGGACGCGGCCCATGGCGATGACCGAGGTGGCCCAGTCGATCACGATCGGGAAACCGAGTTCCTTGGTCGTGGGGAAACCCCACGAGTGCGGGTTGGTGCCGAGCGTCGGGAACTTGCCCTGGAAGGGGACGACTTCCGCGAGCGTGGCGGTGCAGTTCGTGTAGGCGATGTAACCGCGCTTGGCGGCTTCCATCACGTAGCCGCCGCCCCAGAGGTAATGGAAGGCGTTGTCGACGGAGACCGTGCCCACGCCGTATTTGTCGGCGAGCTCGATGCAGCGCTCGATGGCGTCGACGGCGACGGCCTGGCCGAGCTTCTGGTGGGCGTCCCAGACTTCCGCGGCCTCGAAGCGCGTGGCCTTCCTGGTGACGGTGGCGTTGGGCGTGCAGCCCGGGACCTTGGCGCCGGAGCCGAAGAGTTCGTCGAGGTGGAGGGCCTTCAGCGCGTTGTGCGTGCGGATGCCGTGGTGCGTGGCCATGCTGGCCATCTGGGCGGCCTGCGCGGACTCCTTGGCGCCGAAGCCGCGCTTGACGTAGGCGGCGGTGACGAGCGCCTCGTGGGCGGCGCGGGGGACGACGTGGAAGACTTCGCTCATGGGTAAGGTTTCGGGCGGCGGATTAGACGACCTTCTTCACCGGGACTTCGGGGTTGATCTGGGCGAGGGGCTTCTCGCCGTGCATCGCGCGGATGAGGTTGGTGACCGCGGCGACGGCCTGGCGCTGGACGCTCTCGGCGGTGCGGGAGCCGATGTGGGGCGTGACGACGCAGTTCGGCAGCTTGGTGAGCGGGTGGTCGGCGCGCGGCGGTTCTTCGTCGAGCACGTCGGTGCCGTAGCCGCCGACCTGGCCGGACTTGAGGGCGGCCGCGATGTCGTCGGTGTGGACGATCTCGCCGCGGGCGCAGTTAAGGATCAGCACGCCCTTCTTCATCTTGGCGATGTTCTCGGCGCGGATCAGGTCGCGCGTCTCGGGGGTCAGGTTCGTATGCAGCGAGAGGTAGTCGGAGACACCGAAGACCTCGTCCATCGTGGCGGCCCGCTTGACGTCGTACTGGGCGGCGAACTTGTCGTCCCAGTAGAGGTCGAAGCCGACGACCTTCATGCCGAAGGCGCGGGCGCGGATGGCGACTTCCTTGCCGATGCGGCCCATGCCGATGATGCCGATCGTCTTGTCGAGGAGCTCATGGCCCGTCTTGCGCTTCCAGCCGCCGGAGCGCGTGGAATCGGTGTGGAAGTAGAAGTTCTTCTCCATGGCCAGCAGCAGGAGGAAGGTGTGCTCGGCGACGGTGGTGTGATTGACGCCGGGGGTGAAGAGCAGGGGGATGCCCTTGGCCGTGAGGGTCTTCACGTCGATCTTGTCCACGCCGATGCCGTACTTAGAGACGACCTTGAGGCGGGGGAGGGCTTTCTCGATCACCGCCGCGGTGATCATGTCGTCGCCGCAGATGTAGCCGTCGAACTGGCCCATCAACGCCAGCGTGTCGGCTTCATTGAGCGGCCCGCGGGCGGTGACGACTTCCCACCCTGTTTCGGCCAGGAGCTTGTGGTGTTCTCCGGGGGTGTCTTGGAAGGAAGTGGTCGTGAGGAGGATACGCGGCTTCGTCATGGGTATATTCGAGCCAAAGGTGGCTTTGGGGTGGGTTTCCGTCAACAGGACTTCTGGGGTGGACTTACCTCGAAAACGGCATTTGGTAGCACCACCCCGATTTTATGTCGAACCCTGCCCAAACCACCGGAGCCCCTTCGCACCGATGGGTCATTCTGGCCCTTCTGTTCTTCGCCACGACGATCAACTACATCGACCGGCAGATCCTCGCCCTCCTGAAGCCGATGCTCGACGCAGAGCTGGGCTGGACGAACGAGCAGTACGGTTACGTCAACTCGGCCTTCCAGGCGGCTTACGCCTTCGGTCTGGTCGGCTTCGGCTGGTTCATCGACCGTTTCGGCGTCAAGGTCGGTTACGCCGTCTCGATCTTCGCCTGGTCTGCGGCCGCCGCGGCCCACGCGTTGGTCGGCTCGGTCTCGGGTTTCCGTTGGGCACGCGTCGCCCTTGGGGTCGGTGAAGGCGGCAATTTCCCCGCGGCCATCAAGACCGTCGCGCAGTGGTTCCCCCGCTCCGAGCGGGCCTTCGCCAACGCGCTCTTCAATTCCGGCACGAACATCGGTGCCCTCATCGCTCCGGCGGTCATCCCGCTGATGGCCCTCAACTATGGCTGGCGCTCCACCTTCGTCGTCGCCGGCTTGCTCGGCATCGTCTGGATCTTCTTCTGGATCCCGCTCTTCAAGGAGGCCCCTAAGCTCGACGACGAAGAGATCACTTCGAATCGCAAGGTGCCCTGGCTGAGCCTGCTCGGCAAGCGTCAGGCCTGGGCCTACATGATGGCCAAGTTCCTCACCGACCCGGTCTGGTGGTTCTACCTGATCTGGCTGCCTGACTACTTCAAGCGCGAGCAGCACCTCGACCTCAAGGCTTCGGCCCTGCCGCTCGTCGTCCTTTACGGCATCGTCACCGTCCTCAGCATCTTCGCCGGCTGGCTCGTCAAGCGCCTCGCCGAGAGCGGCCACGACATCGTCAAGGTCCGCAAGGTCTCGATGCTCATCTTCGCCCTCTGTTCGCTGCCGATCTTCTTCGTCCGCGGCCTCGGCATGTGGGAAGCGGTGCTGCTCATCGCCTTCGCCGCTTCCGCCCACCAGGCTTGGTCCGCCAGCCTCTACGCGACGATCTCCGACACCTTCCCGAAGGAAGCCGTGGCTTCCGTCTCCGGTCTCGGCGGCTTCGTCGGTTCCATCGGCGGCATGATCTTCCCGGTCGTCGCTGGCCGTATCCTCGACAGCAACGCCAACGGTTACGCGGTGCTCTTCGGTTTCTGCGCCTTCGCCTACGTGGTGGCCTTCGCCATCCACCACATCCTCGTGCCGAAGCTCGAGATGGCCGACGTCTGAGCCTCGCCTTCGCGGCAAAAGAAAAGGGCCCCATGATGGGGCCCTTTTTGTTGGCTTAGCGGGCGGCGCTCAGCCCGCGACGACGATGTTCACCAGCTTGCCCGGGACGACGATCTCCTTCACGACGGGCTTGCCGTCGGTGAACTTGATCACGTCGGCGTTGGCTTTGGCGAGGGCGAGCAGGGCGTCCTTGGAGATGTCCTTGGCGACCTTGGCGGTGGCGCGGACCTTGCCGTTGACCTGGAAGATGACCTCGACGGTGGTCTCGACGAGCTTGGACATGTCGAGCTTGGGCCAGCCGGCGGCGGTGATGCTTTCCTTGTGACCGAGGCGCGCCCAGATCTCCTCGCACACGTGCGGGGCGAACGGGGCGGCGAGGCGCACGAAGTCCTCGACGGTCGCGCGGCGCAGGGCCGGCGATTTCTCGGCGACGTTCATGAGGATCATCATCTGCGAGATGGCGGTGTTGAACTGCAGGGTCTCGATGTCCTTCTCGACCTTCTGGATGGTGCGATGGAGCTCGCGGACGAGTTCCTCGGATTCGGCGCCGTCGGCGCTCAGCTTGGCGGAAACCTTGCCGGTGTTCTCATCGATCGCCAGGCGCCAGAGGCGCTTGAGGAAGCGGGTGATGCCGATGATGCCGTCGGAGTTCCAAGGCTTGGAGGCCTCGAGCGGTCCGAGGAACATCAGGTACATGCGCAGGGCGTCGGCGCCGTGGTCCTTGACGATGGCGTCCGGGTTCACGACGTTGCCGCGGCTCTTGGACATCTTCTCGCCGTCCTCGCCCATGATGAGGCCCTGGTGGAAGAGCTTCTTGAACGGTTCGGCGGTCGGCAGGACGCCGATCTCATGGAGGAAGCGATGCCAGAAGCGGGCATACAGGAGGTGGAGCACGGCATGCTCGGCGCCGCCGATGTAGAAGTCGGGGCAGCCCCAGTATTCGAGGTCGGCCTTGGAGGCGAGAGCCTCGGCGTTCTTGGGGTCGATGTAGCGCAGGTAGTACCAGCAGGAGCCGGCCCACTGCGGCATCGTGTTCGTTTCGCGTGAGGCCTTGATCCAGAGCGGACCGGGCTGTTGCTTCGACTGGGAGACGGTGGCGCCGGAGGCGACGTCATACCAGACTTCGGTCCACTCGGGCTCCTTGGAGAGCGGCGAATCGCCGGTCGGGGAGGGCTGGTAGGATTTGACCTGCGGCAGGGTGAGCGGGAGCTGCTTGGACGTCAGCGGCACGGCGCAGACTTCGACGCCGTTGAGCTGGCAGGTGACGGGCTCCTTCGGGAGGAACTCGCGCACCTCGGAGTCGGCCGGGATCTTGGCGTAGTCTTCGCGGGAGACCCAGAGAAGCGGGAAGGGCTCGCCCCAGTAGCGCTGACGCGAGAAGAGCCAGTCGCGCAGCTTGAAGTTCACGGCGAGCTTGCCCTGGCCCTTGGCGGCGAGGTCGGCGGTGATCTTCTTCTTGGTCTCGCCGGCGGAGAGGCCGTCGAACGGTCCGGAGTTCACCATCGGTCCGTCTTCGGTCCAAGGCTTCTCGTTGACGTCCACGGCTTCCTTGGAGCCGACGACCTGGATGATGGGCAGCTTGAATTCCTTGGCGAATTCCCAGTCGCGTTCGTCGTGCGCCGGCACGGCCATGATCGCGCCGGTACCGTAGGTGATGAGCACGTAGTCGGCGGTCCAGACGGGGATCTTGGCGCCGTTGACCGGGTTGATGGCGTAGGCGCCGGTGAAGACGCCAGTCTTCTTCTTGGCGGCGAGGTCGGTGCGCTCGAGGTCGGTCTTGTTGCGGACCGTGGCGACATAGCTTTCGACGGCGTTCTTCTGGGCGGCGGTGGTGAGCTTGCCGATGAGCGGGTGCTCGGGCGCGATGACCATGTAGGTCGCGCCGTAAAGGGTGTCCGGACGGGTCGTGAAGACGGTCAGCGTGTCGGCATGGCCGTCGAGCTGGAAGGTGACTTCGGCGCCCTCGGACTTGCCGATCCAGTTCTTCTGGAGGCGCTTCGTCGAATCGGGCCAGTCGACGTGATCGAGGCCTTCGATGAGCTTGTCGGCGTAGGCGGTGATGCGCAGGACCCACTGGCGGATCGGGCGGCGTTCGACCGGATGGTTGCCGCGGTCAGAGCGAGGGCCTTCCGGGGTGTTCAGGACTTCCTCGTTCGCGAGGACGGTGCCGAGGGCAGGGCAGAACCAGACGGGCTTCTCGGAGACGTAGGCAAGGCCGTGGCGGAAGAGCTTGAGGAAGATCCACTGCGTCCAGCGGAAGTAGTTCTCGTCGGTCGTGGAGAGCTCGCGGTCCCAATCGATGGCGAAGCCGAGCATCTGCAGCTGGCGGCGGAAATTGTCGATATTACGCTTGGTCTGGACGGCAGGGTGTTCGCCGGTGGCGATCGCGTGCTGCTCGGCCGGCAGGCCGAAAGCGTCCCAGCCCATCGGGTGGAGGACGTTGAAGCCGTTGGCCTTCTTGTAGCGGGCGAGGATGTCCGAAGCGGTGTAGCCTTCCGGGTGGCCGATGTGCAGGCCGGCGCCGGAGGGGTAGGGGAACATGTCCAGGACGTAGTACTTCGGCTTGCCGCAGGAGATGGGCTCGGTGCGGAAGGTGGCGCCGGCTTTCCAGGCGGCCTGCCACTTCTGTTCGAAGGCGGGGAAATCGTAGCTGCCGGGTTTTGTTTCCGAAGTGTCCATGAATGCGTGCAGATAGGAGGTTCGGGACGGCGCTGGCAAGGTTTTGGAGCGGCCGGCGACCCTATCCCGCTTGCCTAGGCCCTTCGGCGGGGGTTATCTGCCGTCATGAACGTGCTCGTAGTGGGCGGTGCCGGCTACATCGGCAGCCATTGCGTCCGGCAGGCCGCGGCCGCCGGGCACGTGGTCTCCGTGCTCGACGACCTTTCCTATGGCCACGCGGAGTCCGTCCCGGCCGGGGTGAAGCTCTTCCGCGCCGACATGGGCGATCAGGCCGCCGTCCGCGCCGCCCTAAGCGAGACCCGCGCGGAGGTGGTCATCGATTTCGCGGCCTTCACGAACGTGGGCGAGTCCGTCCAGCAGCCGGAGCGTTATCATGAGAACAACGTGGTCCGCACCGAAGGCCTGCTCCAGGGGATGATCGCCGAAGGCGTCAAGAAACTGGTCTTCTCGAGTACCTGCGCGACCTACGGCGTCCCGGAGCGGATGCCGATGACGGAAGACCTGCCGCAGCAACCGATCAATCCTTACGGCGCCACTAAACTCGCCGTCGAGCAGCGCCTGCGCGAACTCGCCGGCTTGCACGGGCTGAGCTTCGCGGCTTTCCGTTATTTCAACGCTGCCGGGGCTTCGCCCGATGGCGCCATCGGCGAAGACCACTCGCCAGAGACGCACCTGATCCCGCTCGCCATCGCCGCCGCCCTGGGCCGCCGTCCGCCGCTCAAGGTCTTCGGTACGGATTACCCGACGCCAGACGGCACCTGCCTGCGTGATTACGTGCACGTCGACGACCTTTCCCGCGCCCATCTCGACGTCCTGCCGAAGCTGAGCCAGCCCGGACAGGTACTATTCTATAATCTCGGCACGGGCACGCCGTATTCCGTCAAGGACGTTATCGCCAGCGTGGGCCGCATCCTCGGTCGGCCCGTCCCTCATGAGCTGGCCGACCGCCGCGAAGGCGATCCGCCCGCGCTTTACGCCGATGCCGCTAAGGTCCGGCGCGAACTCGGCTGGGTTCCGCGTTACGACACGCTCGACAGCATCGTGCTGACGGCATGCCATTGGCACCTCGCCCGACCCAAGGGCTTCGCCTCCTGATCCGATGTCCGAGCAACTCCACCCGCACTGGCGCATCCAGTACATCCGCACCCGCAAGGAGCCGGGCGCCGGCAGTCCCTTCGCGGCCTTGCTCGCGGCGAACGATGATGAGGCCAACCTGATCCTGCATCGCGGCCGCCACTGCTTCGTCATCCTCAACAACTCTCCTTACAATCCCGGCCACCTGATGGTGCTGCCGAACCGCGAAGTCGGCGAGTTGGCCGACCTCACTGCCGAAGAGCGCGCCGAGATGATGGACCTGCTCGTCCGTTGCCAGGCGGTGCTGCAGAAGGTGATGAGCCCCGCGGGCTTCAACATGGGGCTCAATGTCGGCAAGGCCGCCGGCGCGGGCATCCCGACGCACCTGCATTTCCACGTCGTGCCCCGTTGGGATGGTGACCACAACTTCATGCCGGTCATCGCCGACACGCGGGTCCTGCCGCAGGCGCTCGCCGAGCTGTGGGCGCGGCTCAAGCCCGCCTTCGCCGCCGCATGAGCCGCGTCGTCGACATCTCCGTCCGACACGCCAAGACCAAGGTCTCCGCGGTGTCCGTGCAGCGCGTGGTCCATGCCTTGGACAAGCTTAAGGGCTACCGTTGTCCCGAGGGTGCGCTTTCCATCGCCTTCCTCGGCGACAAGGAGACTGCCAAGCTGCACGACGAATTCCTCGGCGATCCGACGGTGACCGACGTCATCACGTTCGTCGGCGAAGAGCACCCGGGTGAACCTTTCGCGGGCGAGATCTGCGTGAACATCGACCAGGCCCGCCGCGCCGCCAAAGAACACGGCGTTACGCTGGCCACCGAGCTGCGTCTCTACGTCGCCCACGGCTGGCTGCACCTTTCCGGCCTGCGCGACGGCAATCGCAAGGAGTCCGCCGCCATGCGGGTCGGCGAGGCCGTAGCGGTCTCGCACCTCGACAAGCTCGGCGCCAAGCTCCGGGTCCGCGATTAACGGACTCGCCCTCGGCTCCGTCCGCGTCCAATTTGCCCGCAGGATGAAGCGCACCGTCATCATTCACTCCGGCGGGATGGACTCCACCGTGCTCCTGGCCCACCTCGTGGCCGAGGGCAGGGAAGTGCACGCGCTCTCCGTCGACTACGGTCAGCGCCACCGCCGTGAACTCGTGGCCGCCGCCGAGATCTGCGCCCATTACCATGTCCCGCATCGGATCGCGGACCTCCGCGGCGTGACCTCCTTGTTCGGCGCCAACGCGCTCACGGACGCCCAGGTCGCCGTGCCCGAAGGGCATTATGAGGAGGCCAGCATGAAGGCTACCGTGGTGCCGAACCGCAACATGCTGCTCATCGCGACCGCCGCCGCCTGGGCGATGTCGCTCAAGGCCTCCTCCGTCGCCTACGGCGCGCACGGGGGTGACCATGCGATCTATCCCGATTGCCGTCCGGCGTTCGCCGACGCTCTGGATAAGGCCATCCGGCTCGCCGACTGGCATGAAGTTTCTTTGGAGCGACCGTTCGTCGGCATGGATAAGACCGCCATCGTCCGTCGCGGCGTCGAGCTGGGTGTGCCCTTCGTCCTGACTTGGTCCTGTTATGTCGGTGGTGCCCAGCACTGCGGCAAATGCGGGACCTGCGTGGAGCGCAAGGAAGCCTTCCTCCGCGCCGGCGTGGTCGATCCGACCCCTTACGCCGGGTAGGCTTATTCTCCTGATAAGCGGGCTTAAGACCTGTTATCGGGTCTTTAATTGATTTGAAAGCTTCCGCTCGCGGCGGCTAATCCTTTGGTGTGATCCGACGCTTCCAACGGCCGTTCGCCTGGCTTGCCCTCGTGGCGTGGTTGGCTGCGTCCGGTCTTTCGTGGGACCTCCTCCAGGTCGTCGCCTGGACGAAGATGTCGGTCGAGAACGCCGGGCAGCGCTCCGTCGGCGCGGCGGTGACCAAAGCCTTGGCGGACGCCCCTTGCGCGATGTGTAAGGTCGCCCAGGACGGTCGTAAGCAGAGCGAGCAGCAGCCGTTGGCGAAGGACGACTCCGGGAAGACGAAGGCCAAGGCGGATACCTCCGTCGACGTCCTCGCGGTGATCGGGGCGCAGGATTTTCAAGGCCGGGAGCATTCCCGGCCGTCGGATGAAGTCGGGTCGATCCGGGCCGGCGAGGTGCCGGTGCCGCCTCCCCGGCTACGCGGCTGATCACCGTTGCCGGTCGCGGTTAGTTCGGCCGGCACGTGGCTCTCCCTCTCCACTCAAGTCGCACCTCTCGGTGCGCACCTTCGCCTGCGCGGACCGCCACACCCGGGCCAGCGATAAAACCAAACATACCTTACTTCATGAACTCTTCCTTCCTTTCCGCCCGTGCTTCCCGCGTGGCGCTTTTCTCCCTCCTCGCCCTCGGCGCCTACACCGAAGCCCAGGCTTGCCCGTGCGGTTGCGTGCGGGTGCCGGTCGATAACCTGCTGGATCGCCCGGCTGCGGCCGCCAGTCCGTTCACCTTCGACGTCCGCTACGATTACGTCGACCAGAACCGCCGGAATAACGACGCGCACGCTCACTTCCTCGCCGTGCACCGCAATGTCACGACCACCCTCGAGACGAATCTCGGCGGCCAGGTCTGGTCGCTGGCGATCCCGCGCGTCGACCGGACGATCACCACGAACAGCACTGCTCCGGGCGCGGTCAACACCAGCCAGGACATCAACGGACTCGGTGACGTCGCGCTCTCGACGCGTTTCAAGTGGTCGGATTACACCGTCATCGCCGGCGTCAAGCTGCCGACCGGTGCGGACGACCTCACGCTGAACGTCTCCCGTCGTTACCTGCAGCCCGGTACCGGTTCGACCGACCTCATGCTGGCCCTGCGTCGTGAGTATTCGGCCGACGCAGATCACCCCTGGTTCTTCTGGCAGGTCGGCGCCCAAGGCGCGGTGGCCTATGACGCCCACTTCCGCCCTGGCACCACGTTGACCGGCACGCTCGGCGCGCGTTACGACTGGACGGAGTCGTTGAAGTTCTCGCTCCAGACCACGGCCATCCGTCAGTTCCGCGACAAGAACACCATGAACGCCGCCGGTTTCACGGCTTATTCCGAAGACCTCGAGAGCGCGGCCTTCTCCACCCACATCGCCGCGGGACTTACCTACCAGCTGGGAGCCAAGACCAGTGCCTACCTGTTCTACAGCACCCCGCTGAAGAACAATAACATGTCCGACCGACCCAACGGCAGCCTAGTGAATCCGGTGCACTCAAGCGAGATCTGGTCCCTCGGCCTGTCGCACTCGTTCTGAGCCGTCAGCGCTTCATCGCCTTCCGAGGCCTGCCGCATGAGGATACGGCAGGCCTCTTTTTTGGCCTTTTTCCGGCTCCGCGGGTCCGCATCTTCCTTGCGACCGGGGCTTTCGCCCTCCTATCTGCAGGCTGTCCCATGTTCACCTGCAGCAAGACCTACCGCGACATCCCGTTCGCCCACCGGCAGCATCGGCATGACGGTCATTGTTCGTTCCTGCACGGACATAACTGGAGCATCGAGATCGAGTTCGGCTGCGAGCGGCTTGATGAACGCGGTTTCGTCGTCGACTTCGGCGGCCTGGGTTTCCTGAAGACCTGGATCGCCGACCACCTCGACCACGCGTGCCTCTTCGCCAAGACGGATCCCGTCCGCGAGAAGCTCCTGCAGGATTACCCGAAGCTGTTCCGTCCGCTCGTCATCGATTCCGTCTCCACCGAAGGCATCGCGCAGTTCCTGTTCGAGACTTTCGACCCGATGGTACGTAAGGAGACCGTTGGTCGCGCCTGGGTCCGGCAGATCATCCTGCACGAGGACACCAAGAACAAGGCGAGCTACCAGCCGAAGGCCTGATCATGGCCGAGCTCTACCCCGTCAATGAGACGTTCCTCAGCTGGCAGGGGGAAGGGGTGCATCTCGGTCGCAAAGCTTTCTTCATCCGGCTCCAAGGTTGCCCGGTGAAGTGCGCCTGGTGCGACTCCGCGTCCACTTGGCACCCGCAGTTCGTCCCGAAGCAGGTCCGCAAGGCCTCCCCGCCGGAACTGGCCGCTGAAGCCCTTGCCGCCTGCCCCGAGTTCGTCGTCCTGACCGGCGGCGAGCCTTGCATCCATGACCTCGGCCCTCTGTTGGCCGCCATGGCCTCGGTCGGGCTCAAGGTCCACCTCGAGACTTGCGGGGCCTACGTCATCGCCCCGGGCTTCGCCTGGGTGACCGTCAGCCCGAAATGGGCCAAACTACCCTTGGCCGAGTCCTTGGCCCGGGCGGATGAGATTAAGCTCATCATCGAAGCCCCGGATAGCATCGCCCGCTGGACCGAGGCCGTCGGCGGCAAGTGGCTCAGCCCCAACGTCTGGTTGCACCCCGAATGGTCCCGCCGGGCTGATCCGGCCGTCTTACGCACGATCACCGAGCAGGTGAAGCAGGGTGGGGCGCCTTACCGGGCGGGCTGGCAGGTCCATAAGCCCTATGCGGCCGATGCCTTGGACCCCCGCGCCCGTCCGCCGGCCCCCTTGGGTGGCGACGTCGGCAAGGGTTTCTGAGGGTCCGCGCCTGTCCGCCGGCCGCGGGTCGGGGCCCATGGTCGGTACTATCTTCGGATGGGAACTTTTTTTGCTTCACACGGGGGCGGAACCCTCATTCAAAACGACCTCATGAACCGACCTGCCGTGCTCGCTCTTGAAGATGGAACCATTCTTCGGGGCAGGGCGTTCGGAGCTTCGGCCACCCTCTGCGGAGAAGTCGTGTTCAATACGAGCATGACCGGCTACCAGGAGATCCTCACCGACCCTTCCTACTTCGGCCAGATCGTCACCATGACGACCCCGCAGATCGGCAACTACGGCGTCAACGAAGACGACTTCGAATCCGCCCGCCCGCACGCCGCCGGTTTCGTCGTCCGCGACCTTTCGCCGATCGTCTCGAACTGGCGCGCCACCACCGACCTGAGCGCCTGGCTCGCGAAGTACGGCATCCCCGGCATCGAGGGCGTCGACACCCGCTCGCTCACCAAGAAGCTGCGCTCCGCCGGCGTCATGAAGGCCTGCCTCTCCACCGAAGGCATCACCGACGAAGAAGCCCTCAGGCGCGCCCGCGCCTGGACCGGCACGGTCGGCGCCGACTTCGTCAAGGACGTCACCTGCAAGGCTCCTTACCACTACAACGCCACCGTCGGCGACTGCGAGGCCTTCACCGTCCCGGGCACGCACCTCAACAAGCCGAAGGGCCGCGCGACCAAGTTCCGTATCGCGGCCTATGACTTCGGCGCCAAGACCTCGATCTTCCGCCGCCTCGTCGCTTCCGGCTTCGATGTCCACGTCTTCCCGGCCCGCACCCCGGCCGCCGAGATCCGTGCCTTCAATCCCGACGGCGTCTTCCTTTCCAACGGCCCCGGCGACCCTGCCGCTCTGAAGTATGCCCACGAAGCCGTGGCCGACCTCATCAAGACCTACCCGGTCTTCGGCATCTGCCTCGGTCACCAGATCATCACGCACGCCATCGGCGCCTCGACCTACAAGCTGAAGTTTGGCCACCGCGGCGGCAATCAGCCCGTCAAGAACACCGAAGAGGACCGGGTGTCCATCACCGCCCAGAACCACGGCTTCGCCTCCAAACGCGAAGACCTGGAGCGTTGCGGCGCGGTCGTCACCGAGGTCAATCTGAACGACGACACCGTCTCCGGCCTGCGCCTCAAGGACAAGCCCGTCTTCTCCGTCCAGTACCACCCGGAAGCCGGCCCTGGTCCGAACGACGCCGACGTGCTCTTCGACCGTTTCTACGACCTGATCGCCAAGAGCAAGGCGGGCAAGTAAGCCGCTTCATGGCTGCCCGACTTCTCGCAGCCTTGGGCCTCGCGCTTCTCCTCGGAGGTTGCGCCATGCTGCCGCCGACGGCCGAAGACCGCGTCGCCGAACTGATCGAGGATGCCGCCGCCGGGCGGAGCATCGCCGGAAGATATCACAACCTCGACCCAGTGGACGAGGCCAGCACGGCGCAGTTCATCTACGTCGAGGAGTGGCTGGACGTGAACGGGGAGGCGGTGTTGGAAGTCCGTCCCGGTCCGGTGCCGGCGGAGGGGGCCTTCCGTTTCACGCGTTCGGCCGACGGCCGCGCGTCGTATCTCATCAGCTACGGTTGGCCCGGTCCGCAGGTGCGCTCGCGGGTGCTCCGTCCCGCGCCCGGTTCGACCATCACCTTGCTGGGCTGGTCGGATCTCCTGCCGTGGGAACAGCTCGGCGGCGTCTGCGTGATCACGACGCCGCGCGAGATGGCCGACGAAGAGAATCACCCGTGCAAACAGGCGTTCGTCTTCAAGGTCACCGCGCCGAAGTGACCGCTCAGAGCTCGACCTGCATGCCGAGCTCGACCACGCGGCCGGGCGGCAGGTTGAAGTAAGCCGTCGCGGACAAGGAGTTGCGGTTGAGCACCTCGAAGAGCTTTTCCTGGACGGCGTTGAGCGAGAAGCCGGACGTCGCGCGGACGATGGTCTCGCGGCTCAGGAAATAGGTGGTCTCCATCTGATTGGGCGTGATGCCCATCTCCTTGTAGGCGGCTTCCAGCACCGGGAAGACATCCTGCTTCTCGCGGAAGCCGAAGCGCCCGGTCACGCTGAGCACGGAGGGGAACTCCTCGTGGCTGTCGACCTTGCAGAATTTCGGGCCGCGGGTCTGGAAGCTCACGCGTTCGGTATCCGGCACGATGGCCCGGTCCTCGTCGACCTTGAGGGTCACGACGATGATGTGGTCGTGGAGGGCGCGGTTGTGCTTGAGGTTATGGGCGAGGGCCATCGGCACGGACTTGGTCGAGCCTGCCAGGTAGACGGCGGTGCCTTTCACGCGGGCGAGCTTGCCCGCCACGAAACGGTCTTCGACGCTGTCCAGGAAGTTCTCGAAGTCGCCGGCGGCCTCGCCTTCGGTCATCTTCTGCTTCATGGCGATGCGGCCCTTGTTCCAGACGGCCATCAGGTAGTACACCACGACGCCGATGAGCAGCGGCAGCCAGCCGTTGGGCAGCACCTTGTGCGCGTTACCCAGCACGAAGAGCACCTCCAGCAGGATGAACGGGGTGAGCAGGGCGTAGGCTCCGGCGGAAGGGATCCGGAGCTTGTGACGCAGGTATTGCCCGAAGAGGATCGTCGTCACCAGCATCGTCAGGCTGACCGCGATGCCGTAGGCGCTGGCGAGGTTTTCGGAAGTCTCGTAATGCAGCACCAGGTAGATGGAGCCGATCATGAGCAGCCAGTTGATGACCGGGACGTAGACCTGGCCCGCTTCCTGGTCCGAAGTGTAGTTGATGCGCATGCGGGGCAGGTAGTTCAGCTGGATCGCCTGCATGGTGATCGAGAACGCGCCGGCGATGAGCGCCTGCGAGGCGATGATCGCGGCAAGGGTGGCGATGACGACCAGCGGGATCTGGGCCCAGCCGGGCGCCATGTTGAAGAAGGGATTGAAGCCCGGCTCGAGAAGCTCGTTCGGGTGGGACAGGGCCCAGGCGCCTTGGCCGAGGTAGTTCAGGATGAGGGCCGGGAAGACGATGAAGCACCAGGCGGCGCGGATCGGCTTCTGGCCGAAGTGGCCCATGTCCGCGTACAGCGCTTCGGCCCCGGTGACCGAGAGGAAGACCGCGCCGAGGATCAGGATGCCAAGGCCGGGGTGGCTGGTCAGCAGGTGCAGGCCTTCGAGGGGGTTGAAGGCCCAGAGGATCTGGCCCAGCACCGCGTGATGCAGGGCGAGCGAAAGCACGCCGAGCCCGCCGATGACGATGAACCAGACCATCGTGATCGGGCCGAAATACATGCCGACCCGGCCGGTCCCGATCTTCTGCAGCCAGAAGATGCCGACGAGGATCAGCACCGCGGCCGTCGGGATGAAGTATTTGAGGAAGCCGGCCGTCAGCGGACCGTGGAGGCGTTCGTTGGCTTCCTTGACGCCTTCCAGGGCGGAGACGACCGAGATGGCGGGGGTGATGACCCCGTCGCCGTAGAGCAGGGCGGCGCCGAAGACGCCCAGCAGCACGAGTATGCTGCGGTGCTTCCGCTTGGCCTTCTCTTTGTCCTTGGAGGAGGCGAGCGAGACCAGCGTCATGATGCCGCCTTCGCCGTCTTCGTTGGCTTCCATGACCAGGAGGACGTATTTCACCATCACGACGAAGATCAGCGACCAGATGATCAGGGAGAGGATCGGGACGACCTGGGTAGCCCCGAGGATGTTGTTGTCGGCGTCCCGGACCCGCAGGCATTCTTTGAAGGCGTAGAGCGGGCTGGTCCCGATGTCCCCGAAGACGACCCCGAGGGCCGCGATGGTGGCCGCCATGGTCAGCGGTTTTACGGGGAAGGAGCCTTGGGTCGGCTCCGGGTCGGACGTGCTCATGGAGAGTTATTCACAGTGACAGCTCCTAGGGGTTAATCAAAGGCAATCGGGGATGCCGGGGCTTGCCTTTTTGTCACATTATCGCATCTCCAGACCTTCAGCCGACCCCTTTCCAAACAATACGAACAATGAATATCATCCAAACTGTTGTCATTCAGGGACTAGCGCAGGCTCAGCCTGCCGCCGGTGCGCCCCAGGCCGAGCAAGGTGGCGGCTGGAGCATCCTGATCATGTACGCCCTCCTTTTCGTGGGTATGTACTTCCTGCTCTTCGCCCCCCAGCGGAAGCGCCAGAAGGAGCTCGAAAAGCTCCAGACCGAGCTCGCCGTGGGCGACAAGGTGCTCGCCGCCGGTGGCATCTATGGTCGCGTCGTCTCCATCAAGGATGACCGCATCACCCTCGAACTCGATTCCGGCCGTCTCGTCGTCCATAAGTCCGCCATCATGGGCAAGGACGCCGACGCCGTCGTCCAGGCCTGAGGTCATCCACCCCTAAGCCCACCCTGACACTATGACGTCCAGGACTTGGTTCTGGAAGATCGCGGTCTCCCTCGTCGCCCTGGCGGTCGCCTGGTACGAGTTCCACCCGATTTCTCCGACCCCCCTCGAACAGTTCGTGCCCACGCAGGTCATCGCGCAGAAGCCCGAATTCGACAAGCTCCACGCCGAGGCCCTCGAGCGCGTCAAGCGCTACAAGGACGCCGCCGTCGCCGCCGACCAGAAGTCGGTCTCCTACTTCCAGGCTCTGCGTGACATCGGCGAAGGCCGCGGTCGCGCCGCCCCGGTCGACTTCCGTCCGTTCTTCTTCACCGAAGCCCAGATCGTCAGCGAGCCCGACCAGGCCAAGCGTAACGGCATCGTGCTGAAGCAGCTGCTCGTCGGCTCCCAAGGCCGCCTCAAGCTCGGCCTCGACCTGCAGGGCGGGGTGTCCTTTACGCTCAAGGTCGACCCGACCGGCGCCGAATCCGGCGAGAAGACGGCCGGCGACAAGTCGAACGTCTCCCACGGCGACATGGTGAACCAGGCCCTCCAGGTCATGGAGCAGCGCGTCAATCAGTTCGGCGTCGCCGAACCCGTCCTCCGTCCCGTCGGCGACCTCTCCCTCGAGATCCAGCTTCCTGGTGAAGATGCCGCCAACAATCCTGACGTCATCGATTCGCTGAAGAAGCCGGCCAAGCTCGAGTTCCGCCAGGTGCACCGTACCGAGCGTCCGACCGAGACCGAGCGCGAGCACTCCCTCCGTTCCTTGCCCGTCGACCCGATGCTGGGCTCCGCCTCGGCCATCTCGACCTACGAAGTGCTGACCATCCGCGACGTCGACGCCAAGACCGGCGAGATCCGCGTCACGCGTTACTACGTCCGTAAGGCCGCCGACGCCACCGGCAAGATCATCAAGTCCGCCTCGGGTCGCTCCGATGACGGCATCTCCTTCTACGTGGACATGAAGTTCACCGACGAAGGCTCCAAGAAGTTCGGCGACCTCACCGCCAAGATCGCCGAAGGCAACACCCGCACTGTCGGCCAGCTCGCCATCGTCCTCGACGGCAAGCTGCAGTCCGCCCCGACCGTGCGCGACGCCATCCGCAGCACCGGCGCCACTATCACCGGATCCTTCTCCCGCGAAGAGGCCGTCGACCTCGCCAACGTCCTTAACAATCCGCTCGAGTTCCCCCTGATCATCCAGGACGTCACGTCGGTCGGTCCCTCGCTGGCCAAGGACGCCCAAGGCAAGTCCGTCGTGGCCTCGCTGGTCGCCGTCGGCCTCGTCATCTTCTTCATGGTCGGGTTCTACGTCTGGGGCGGCTTCATCGCCATCCTGGGCATGATCCTCAACCTGCTGATGATCCTCGGCGCCATGGCCTACTTCGGCGCGACCATCACGCTGCCCGGCGTCGCCGCCTTGGTGCTCACCCTCGGCATGGCCGTCGACGCGAACATCCTCATCTTCGAGCGCGTGCGCGAAGAAGCCGCCCTCGGCAAGGACCGTTCGGTCGCCCTCCGCGAAGGCTACGCCCGCGCGAGCTGGACGATCATCGACGCCAACCTGACGACCCTCCTCACGGCCTTGATCCTCGTGTTCATGGGTTCCGGACCCATCCGTGGTTTCGGCATCACCCTGACCATCGGTATCTTCACCACCGTGTTCACGTCCCTCGTGACCTGCCGCGGTCTCCAGGAACTCGCGCTCGCCCGCGGCGTGATGACCCGCATCTTCGGGCTGCCGGTCTTCAGGCCGACGATGCAGATCCCCTTCCTCAAGCATGCCCGCATGGCCTTCGTGCTTGGCTGGGTGATCATCGTGCTCGGTCTCGGTCAACTCGCCATCAAGGGCAAGGAGGCCTTCGGCAAGGACTTCCGCGGGGGCGAATCCACGCTCGTCGCGCTGGCTCCCGGCGCCGCCGTCGACACCGGCAAGATCGCCGCGCTCGCCGCTTCCATCGGCCTGCCGGACACCACCGTCACCGTCCAGACTCCGGTCGGCGGCGGCGAACCGACCCTCCGCATCGAGACCGAAATCACCAAGGACAAATCCAAGGGCGAGTTCGCCAACGTCACCGCCATCGTCGGCGCCCTGCAGGCCAAGCATCCGGAGATCCTCAAGGACCGTACCGCTTCGGTCGACAAGGTGATGCTTTCCAAGGAAGCCATCGGCGGGTCCGTCAGCGCGGAGCTCCGCTCCAACGCCATCTGGTCCGTCATCCTGGCGCTCCTCGGCATCGGCCTCTACGTGTCGCTGCGCTTCGAGACCGGCTTCGGCGTCGCCGCCATGGTCGCCACCCTGCACGACGTGCTGATGACGGTGGCGCTGTTCGTCTTCTTCGGCGGCCAGTTCAACGCGACCCTCATCGCGGCGATCCTGCTGATCATCGGCTACTCCATCAACGACACCATCGTCGTCTTCGACCGTATCCGCGAGGAACTCCAGGCCAATCCCGGCCGCGAGCTCCGCGACGTGATCCACTTCGCCATCAACCGCACGCTTTCCCGTACGACGCTCACCGCGGCCACGGTCTTCCTCTGCGCCGTCGCCCTCTGGGCCTTCGGTGCCGGCGACGTCCGCCTCTACGGCGAGATCTTCATCTACGGCGTGCTGACCGGAACCTTCTCCTCGATCTTCATCGCGAGCCCCGTCTTCTACTGGTGGCACAAGGGCGATCGTAAGGGCGTAGACGCCGCGGAACTCCCGCGCACCTACTCCTGGGAGGCGGGCTCCGACAAGGACGCCTAAGGCGTACCCATCCTATGGCCGCCTGGTCTCACCGGGCCGCGGACGCCGGGCTCGCCCGTCGTATCGCGGCTTCGCTGGGGGTTAGCGAACCCCTGGCCGCCGTCCTCGCCCGTTCCTTCCCGGACGAGGCCGAGGCGGAGCGTCATCTCCGCCCGCAGCTCGCCCATGTCTCCGACCCGTTCGCGGTCGGCGGCCTGCGCGAAGCCGCCGAGCGTCTCGTCCTCGCCGCCGCCAAGGGCGAGCGGATCGCCATCCTCGGCGACTACGACGTCGACGGGGTCTCGAGCACCGCGATGCTCGTCCACTTCCTCCGCCGGCTTGGCGCCAAGCCGGAGTATTTCGTCCCGCGCCGCTTGGAAGAGGGCTACGGTCTCTCGATGGCCGCGCTCGAACGCGTGCTCGCCGAGGCGAAGCCGCAGCTCTTCGTCGCCCTCGACTGCGGCACCAATTCCAAGCCCGAGGTCGAACGCCTCCGGGCCGAAGGCGTCGACGTCATCGTGGTCGACCACCACGTCGCCAAGGAATCCCGCGTCACCTGCATCCTCGTCAACCCGCGCGTCAACGACGCCGAGGACGCCCCGTGGCAGACGCTCTGCACCGCCGGACTGGTCTTCAAGCTGGTCCACGGCGTCCTGAAGGTCCTGCGCCTCGCCGGCGACGAGCGTGGCACGTCGATCGCGGTGAAGGACTATCTCGACTTGGCCGCGCTGGGCACCATCGCCGACCTGGTCCCGCTGCGCACGGAGAATCGTATCCTCGCGGCCCACGGCCTCAAGGTCCTCGGCGAAGCCCGCCGGCAGGGCCTGCGCGCCCTCATCGCTGTCAGCGGCATGGAGCCCGGCGGCGTGCTGTCTTCGGTCGACGTCTCCTATCGTATCGGTCCCCGCATCAACGCCAGCGGCCGTCTGGCCGACGCTTCGCTACCGTTGCGTCTGCTGCTTTCGGACGATCCGGACGACTGCCTCCGCGACGCCGCGCAGCTGGACGCCATCAACCGTGAGCGCCAGGAGATCGACAAGAAGGTCACCGAAGAAGCCATGGCCCAGGCCAAGGCGATGGGCGACCTCGCCGGCTACGTCGTCCACGGCGAATGGCACCCGGGAGTCGTGGGCATCGCCGCCGGCAAGATCTGCCGCGCGCTGGACCGTCCGGTGATCGTCCTCGGCAAGGAAGGGGAGAGCGCCAAGGGCTCCGGCCGCAGCGTGCCGGGCACCAATCTCGTCGAAGCCCTCGGCGCCTGCGCCGACCTGCTCAAGACCTATGGGGGCCATCCGATGGCCGTCGGCGTCTCGCTCGACGTCGCCTCGGTCGAGGCTTTCCGTTGCCGCTTCAATGAAGCCATCCAGGCCCAGCGTCTGGCGGGCACCGTCCAGGCGGACGGACGCGATATCGACATCGCGCACTGGATCCGGCCGGCGGACGTCACCGATCAGCTGCTCGACGACCTCGACCTGCTGCAGCCTTATGGGGAAGGCAACGCCGAGCCGGTCTTCGGCTTCAAGGGCTTCGTCTTCGACCGTCCGCCTTCGCCTTTCGGCGAGGGTAATTTCCGACACCAGGTCCCGCTCAGCGGCGGTCGCCGCCTGAACTTCGTGGCCTGGCGTATGGCCGACCGTATCCCCGAACTAGGCAAGCCGGTCGAGATGGCCGTCAAGCTCCAGTGGAACCGCTGGCAAGGACGCCGGACCCCGCAGGCCGAGATCCTCGACTGGCGCTACGCCTCCTAGGGAAGCTTACTTCTTTCCCGGCTCGCCGTCGTCGTCCGTCTTGGGCGGCGCCGGTCGGTCGACGATGGCCTTCAGTTGCACGCGTTCGCTCGTGCCTAGCTGGGTGAGCACGTAAAGCTTACGTGTCGACTCGAGGTGGTAGACGCGCGTCGAGAACAAGACCTTGGCATCCCGGGAGATCAGCTGGAAGTCGTAATAGCCTTTGTCGAGGGCGCCGGGACGGAGGATCTGGCTGCCGCCAGCGGGCACTACGTAATCTCCCGAGGGAGCCCGGATGGTCAGAGGAAAAGGGCAGAGATTGAGGTAGCGGTTGCTGCCGGGAGGGAAGGAGCCCGGTTTGTCGTTCATCATGACCATGCCGTTTCCTTGGCCGGGCGTGACGAGGATGATCAGGTGGAGAAGGCCCTGCTTTGTGGGGAGGTCGATCCAAGCCAGCGGGGGTCCCCCGGTGGCGGTGTAAGTCAAGGTCTGCAGTTTGGTTTTGAGACCGGGCGGCGGGGTCTGGCTTTTCGTCCCCGCCGGCGGTTCCTCGGCCTTGGCTCCGCTCGGCCTGTCGCTTCGGGTCGCCGTCATCTTCACCAGCTCGAGGCGGGCTGGGCCTCGGTAGGAGATTTCTTCCGCGAACATATCCGTCGGAATCACTATTCCTTGTGCCTTTCGGTTATACACGACGCCCACCCCGACAAGTGGCTGGGTCATCGAGATGAAGCGGATGCGTGCCTCGACAAAGCCTTCCGACTGCCCTTGTCCTTCAACGGTAAGGCAAAGCAAAAATCCGATGATCGTCAGGAGCGACTTAGATCTCATTGCCTTGGACCCAGCGCATAGAGATCACCTTGAAGCGTCGACCGAGGAGGTGGTTGACCGGAGTCAGCGCCGGGCTGACTGTGGCGTCGGCCGTGGCGGGGCCGGCGACGAGCGGCTTGGGAGCGCTGTTGCCCGTCTCGGCGGTGTTGGTCGGGTCGATGAAGTCAGGCACGCGCTGGACGACGACTTCCATCCAGGCGGTGCCGTTATCTCCCGACAAGGCGGTTGCTTCGCCGAAGCAGCGCAGGGTGAAGGTGTCCGAGCGCGTCGCCAGCGCCGGTCCGAGCGCTTGGAGGAGGTCGGACTGCAGGAGGTTGCCCGGGGCGCCGAGCGCCGTGTGGGCGCGGCTGGTGCTGCCGCCCTGCGCCCGGACATCGACGTTCTCCGGGTGAGGGAAGGTGCCCGCGGTAGGCGTCGCCAGGACGTCCGGGGTGATGCGCAGGTCGGGAAGTCCCGATAGGAGTCGGTCGCTGATGCCGGCCGACTCCTGCTGGTCCGCGCGGAAGATCGCCGCCTGCAGGGCGCCGCAACGATTGGCCCATGTCTCCGGCGTGAGGAAGCGGTTGATGAATTCCGCGAGGCCGAGGTAGGGGGTCGCCGGCTGCGTCAGTCCGCTGAAGAGGCGCGGACCCGGCGCCCGGGCGAGGTCGCGCTCGGTACGACGTTGGAGCGCGAAGCGGGCCTTGTTCTCGGCGACGATCGCCTTGGCGAGCGCTTCGATCTGCGCGTCGGAAAGATTGGCGAAGCCTCGCCAGTTGCTCTCGTCGATGGCGTCGCCGCCCGCCGCGACGGACGCGACCTTGGCGAGCACGCGGGGGAAGCGGGCGTTGTTCGTCGAGAGGGGTGTGTTCGCGCCGACTTCCGCCAGCGCCTGTCCCTTGGCCGCCCCGAGGAAGGCGATCCAGGCTTCGACGGAGGTGGAGTTGACGTTGAAGGCGCCCTCGTTGAGCAGCACGGAGGCGACCCGGCGATGGTCGTTCAGCGCCAGGGCCTTGGCCTCGGCGCCCAGGCTGATGAGTTCGTGGGAGAACCGGGGGTTGGCCAGCGGGGCGCCGCCGTTGATGAAGGCGTCGATGACTGCGGGGATGTCCGTGACCACATTGGGGTCGGTGGAGGGTCGGCCGCCGCCCGTCGCATTGTCCAGTCCGGCAGGGATAGGGTCGGCCGGAGTCACGGAACCGCTTCCGCCGGTCTGCATGCGCGGTCCGATGCCGGAGAGGAAGTATCCGTCCCAGAGGGCGCTGTTCAAGAGGTAGGTCTGATCGGCTTCGGTCCAGTTGGGGCCGTTCTGTTGGAAGACCTTCTGTGCATCGACGAAGAGGCTCGCGAAACTGTTGCCGATGCTGAGCAGGGGCTGCTGGTCTCGGACGCCGAAGTTGGCGTGAGCGTATTGGGCGAGCGAAGTGGGGGCGACGAGCGGAATCTCCAGCAGGATTGCGTGTCTGGCCCCGCTGCTAGATATGGAGCTCCCTCCGAAGGCGAGTTTTCCGCTGTCGTAATTCTGCAGCACGTTGTCCCAGCCTCCTGCGCGAACGGTCAGCTGATAACTCGGCGAGCCACCAAGGAATCCTTGTCCGGTGCCCGCCGCGCGGCGTCCGCCGGCGCTGGCGCGAGAGGTGGCGGCGAGAGGGTTTGAATGTGAAAGCAGAGGGAAGGGAGCCCCGACGGCGTCGGCGGGCTTGGCGGTGATGTCGACTACTGCGATGAGGTCGGGTTGGAGCGGGGGCGAGGTCGGGGTAGGGTAAGGCGTGCGGCCGTCCCATTCGTAGTTGGGCTTTTCATACTTGTCTTGGACGGCGTACCAGTTGGGGAAGAACAGTTCGCCCGGGCTGGGATGCTTGTTCTGGTTGATGTCGCTGAAGACGACTTCGGAGACTTCGCTGCTGTCGTAGAAGAAGCTCTGCTTGTCGTTGCCGATTTCGTTTCCGCTCTTGTTGGTCTTCTGGTCCAGGACGAGCTGGTCTCCGGGCCAGGATGCGATGGCCTGACGCATCCGGAGCCTGCCGCCGGGGATGATCTCGACGCCGATGGGCGAGAGGTAGTCCAGATACTCGAAGACCCCGGGGCCGAAGTTCCAGTCAGGAACTTCGTCGTTGTAGCTTCCGCGCGTGTCGTACGTGTTGTTGAGTAAGATGGATTTGGTCCACTTGGTGATGGTGGGTTCGCAGGAGAACACCCGGAATTCCCCGGGCTCTAGTATCATGTCCGGATTTCCGTCCTTGCTCAGGTAAATCCGCAGGGTGTCGTCGTCTTGGACTTCCGGGCTCTGCCGTTTAAGGAAGTCGACCAGCGGGGTTTCGAAGACATGGGGGTCTTCAAGCGTGTCCGGCTTGTACTGCTTGAAACGGAACTTCCACTCGTTCATGTCCGACAGCGAGATGGCGGCGGCGAAAGGCCGTTTGTTGGCCGAGTTCGTGGGCGAGGTGCCCGGCTTCCAGGCCATGCGGACGTTGAAGGGGTTGTGGACAACGACAATCGGGGTGATGTTGAGGCGGATGTCGACCGGCTCTTCTCTCGCCCGGACCCAGCGTCCGTTGATGCGCATCCAGATCCATGGTCCGACCCATTGCATCTTGTTGATGCTGAAGGCGAGTGACACTCGGTGGACGTATGGCGTCGCAGAGACGTTCAGGGGGCGGGTGATGAGCCGACCGGCATCGCCGTTGAGCAGGTCCGAGATGTTCGGGTCGATCGGCGTGGGCAGGTCGCCGTCGTAGATGTCGGAGTAGCCGTAAATCCGGTTGCGGAGGCTGTTGTTCGGTAATCCGCTGTTGGCGGGCGGCCCGCTGGGATGGGCGGCGGCCACGTTCGGCCAGAGGGTGCGGGCGTTGAGCGTCGGGATGGTGGTGGCGTTGGCGCCTCCGCTTCCCGCGCTCCAGCCGAGCTGACGGTAGAGGCGATGGTAGTCGCGCAGCGCCCACCAGGTCGGTCCGCGGAGATTGCCGCCGCCGGTCAAGGTACGGTTGAAGATCGGCGCTGCCCGGAGGTCGTTGCCGTTGCCGCTATCCTTCAGGACCGGCATGGTCACCGCGGCGACGCCGGCGCCGACGTGCGTGGCGGCCGCGCCGGTCGCGCCGGCGCCGAACTCGGTGGCGTTGAATTCAGCGTCGGTCAGTTCGAACGCGCGCGAGAGATCGCGCTTGAGGCCGCCTTGCGCGGAGTCGGCCAGAACGCCGGCGGAGACGACGGTCACGTCATGGAAGAGCCGCTTGACGTTGTTGGCGTCCGGGCCGCCGTCGAAGCCGCTCAGCAGGGCGAGCTGTTTCACGTTGTCGACGGCGCGCAGCTGGTCGGGAGAGGAAAGTGCGCCCAGGCCGGGCAGGGCGTCGTAGCGCGGCGCCAAGGCGCTGCGTAGCGCCGCCAACTGGTCGACGTCGCCGTAAGTCTTGGAACGGTTATCCGCGAGGTTGACGCGTGCCTTGAGGCCTTCATCGCCGACCCAGTAAGCGTAAGTTCCGGCGACATCTTCGTCCGGCAAGGTCACCTTAGGTAGGGAGACGAGGCCGCTGGCTTTGCCGTCCGCGGCCGCTAGGGCGCTGCCGTGCCCGACGAGGGGAACGTTGTTCCCGGTCGAGAGGGAAGCGTCCGTCTGCCAGGGAGCCCAATAGCCGGCATGGTAATCAGGCGAACTGACAGGCTGGAAGAGCGAGACCGACTGCGTCCCGGCGGGCTGGTCGCCGCGTCCGGAGACGAGCCAGGCGGGAGGCAGGTCCGGTTTATCGGTGCGCCAGACGCCGATCCACATCGGATTGCGGAGGCTATCGGCGCTGACGTTCGGCTGGGTGATGTCCGCACGCGCGGTCGAACGTCGGTCGGGGCCGGCCTCCTGCTGCAGGTGCGCCAGCGCGAGCCGCATCGAGACGAGGGCGTTCAGGCGCGCCCGCGTGGCGAGTTGCTGGTTCATCGCGGCTCTGGACTCGATCGTGATGAAGGCCGACAACGTCACGACGAGCATGACGACGGCTGCCATGATCGTCAGGGAGAGAATCAGGCTGAAACCTCTGCGAGGTGGCTTGCGTTGATTCATGGTGTGCTTGGTCTAAGCAACTTAGGTATTTATACATAGGAGAAATTTCTAAGCAAGTGCTTACACTTAGGCAGACGGGTGATTATCATTTTAACCAGACCCTTCTTAAGGTCTTTAAAATTAAGGTTTTCAAAGGCCAACGGGGCCTTTATAGTCTTAAAACCATGAAAAACATGCTTTTCTCGGCACTCCTCCTTTTAGCGTCGGTGTCCGCCTTCGCCTTGACTGCTGGCAATCCTCCTACTCCCCCGGTTCCGCCTACCGTAGGCAATCCTGGATGTGATAAGCCCGACGACAAGAAGCCGGAGGTTAAGAAGCCGGAGGTGAAGAAGCCGGAGGTGAAGAAGCCGGAGGTGAAGAAGCCGGAGGTGAAGAAGCCGGAGGTGAAGAAGCCCGAGGTGAAGAAGCCGGAGGTGAAGAAGCCCGAGGCGAAGCATCACCGCTAAATCCTTC